>ENA-OUPO01000246-OUPO01000246.1-human-gut-metagenome-genome-assembly--contig:-NODE-246-length-29542-cov-16.8462_pt1 | contig 29542 bp, 22 predicted proteins | sample MGYA00237940_ERZ548809 | MGnify/ENA primary metagenome ERZ548809 (study PRJEB26490, sample SAMN05194695) | human gut metagenome | biome: terrestrial biome; feature: human-associated habitat; material...
GGTTGCCCTCCCAGCCGGTCAGGTAGTACTCGTCCACCTCGTTCTCGCTGGGCAGTACGCCGGGCAGGATGGGGTAATGGGTGCGGTCGTTGTCGCCCAGCAGCATGGCACCCTTTTCCAGATACAGGGTGGTGTTGCTCTTCAGGAACAGGCTGGCGGTGCGGTAGCGGCCGGCGGGCACATACACGGTGCCGCCCTTGGGGCAGGTGGACAGGGCGGCCTGCAGCTTGCCGGTGTTGTCGGTCTCGCCGTCGGCCACCAGGCCGTAGCGGGATGCATCCACAAAGAAGCTCTCGGCCTCGGTGACAAAGGTCAGGCTCAGGGTCTCGCCCTCGGCCTGCACGCCCACGGTGTACTCGGTACCGGGCAGCAGGGAGAACAGGGAGAACACATTGGTATTGCATGCTTCGTAGACAGTCTTGCCGTTCAGGGTAACGACGAACGGGTGGGCCGGGCGGAAGCACAGGCCGTTTTCCAGCTCGAACACGGCACTGCGGGTCATGGAACGGATAAGGGACAGGTTCATGAGAAAACCTCCTGATCAATGGTTTTGGCTTGCCCGTACCGGGCGGGCATGGTATGATAAAAAGAAAAGCGGATGTGCGCGGAGGACGTTAAAGAATGAAGGCAGAACAGGAAAAGATCAGTGCAAAGGTCCGGGCAGTGTCGATGCACCTGAACGGCGGCAAGCTGCTGCTGCCCGCCGAAGAGGAGAGCTGCTACGTTGTGCTGGTGGCAGAGAGCGGCTGTACCCTGCAGTACGCAGAGCAGACCATGCTGCTCAACCCGGGCAGTGCGCTGCTGCTGGGACCCGGCGGCGGCTGCATCCAGCAGACAGGCAGTGCGGCACCGGAGCTGGTGGGCTGCAGTTTCCCGCTCAGTGCCCTGCACGAGCTGCGCACTCAGACCCAGCGGGATTTTTCCCGGCTGTTTGAGCCGGAGCAGTCTGCTGTGCTGTACGGTTCCGTGCAGTGGAACAGCCGCCTGCGCACCCTGCTGGAGCTGATGCGCACCGCCATGGAGGAGCCGGATTACCCGGGCGCGCTGTACCTGCTGCTGGTGCTGCATTACATCGAGCAGGAATGCATCGCGGAGAGCAGCGCGGTGGCCCGACCCCACAATAAGACGGTGGAGCGCATCTGTGCGTATCTGGCCGCCAACTACCGCCAGAAGTTCTCCCTCAGCGAGGTGGCAGCGCGGTTCTACCTGTCGCCCTACTACCTCAGCCGCCTGTTCAAGCGGGTGACGGGGCAGTCCATCGTGGACTACATCAACAACCGCCGCATCGAGGCGGCCCAGAAGCTGCTGGAGACCACGGAACTGAGCATCAGTGCGGTGGCCGAGCAGACCGGTTTTGCCAGCGCGGCCCATTTCCGCCGTGTGTTCCACGAGGTGATGGGCACCGGGCCGCTACAGTACCGCAAGGCACATAAGAAATGATGTGTTTTTCTGCGGAAAACAGGATGCAGCCCAGCGGGCTATGATGTCTGCCTGCGGCAGAAGAGGTGTGCCTCACGGCACAATGTTGTGCAGCGTGCAGCATGTTCCGGAAGGGGATACATCATTCACAAATAAAACACCCCCTGTGCCCTCTACGGGAACGGCACAGGGGGTGTTGTTTGCATCAGATGCTCTTTGCGCAGCGGGACAGGGGCTTAGCCCTTGACGGCACCAGCAGAGATACCTTCAACGAACTGGTCCTGTGCACAGAAGAAAACGATCAGCTGCGGCAGGATGGAGATCAGGGACAGCGCCAGGATCTTGTTCCAGGCAAAACCGGTATCACCGTCCATGGACAGCTTCACGAACAGGGACATGGGGTACTTGCCGGGGGTGCTGACGTAAAGCAGCGGGCCCATGAAGTCGTTGCAGCTCCACATGAACTGGAACAGTGCGCAGGACACCAGAGCGGGTCCCAGCATGGGCACGATGACCTTGTACAGGGTCTGGAAGGAGGAGCAGCCGTCGATGGCTGCGGCCTCGTCCAGGTCACGCGGGACATTGCGCATGAACTGGATCAGCTGGTAGACGAAGTAGGTCTCAGTAGCAAAAGCGCAGTGGACCCAGATGGCCAGGTAGAAGGGGCTGTCCAGCCAGCCGAACTTGTTGTACAGCAGGTACTGCGGCACGTTCAGAACGACCTGGGGCAGGAACAGGGTGGCCAGCATGATGTTGAACAGCAGCTTACGGCCGGGGAAGTCGAAACGGCCAAAACCATAAGCGGCAACACAGGCGGACACGACGGTGCAGATCACCTTGGGCAGCACATAGCTGTAGGTGTTGAGCATGGCCTGCAGGATGTTGATGGAGCCGCCGAAGTTGTTCAGCGCGTTCCGATAACCATCCAGCGTGGGGTTCTTGATCCACAGGCCGATGCCTGCAAAGATCTCGCTGTTGTCCTTGAAGGTGGCACTGATCATCCACAGCAGGGGGTAGATCATGATGATGCCGACCAGGATCAGGACGAAATACTTAAAGAAGGTTGCGATTTTATTGGATGCGTTCATTCCCATACTGGTCACCTTACCTTTCGTCAGAGTAGTAGACCCACTTCTTCTGGCTGGTGAATGCAATGATCGTCAGGACGCAGACGATGATGAACATGATCCATGCCAGAGCGGATGCCATACCCATGTCATACGACTTGAATGCGTAGTTGTAAACCAGCAGAGAGATCAGCGTGGTGGAACCACGGGGGCCGCCGTTGGTGATGATGTACGGGCCATTGAACTCCTGGAATGCCTGGCAGATCTGAGTGACCAGGTTGTAGAAGATGATGGGGGTGATCATCGGGACGGTGATGGAGAAGAACTGACGCCACTTGCCGGCGCCGTCGATGGTGGCAGCCTCGTACAGATCTGCGGGCACGCCCTTCAGAGCGGCCAGGAACAGCACCATGGCGGAGCCGAACTGCCAGATACGCAGGAAGCAGATGATCCACAGCGCGTAGTGGGGGTCGCTCAGCCACTCCGGGCCCTGTGCCAGACCGAAGGTCACGGCACGCAGCACGGTGTTGAGCAGGCCGTCCTTGCTGAACACAGCCTTCCACAGCACGGCGATGGCAACGGAGCCGCCCAGGATGGAGGGAATGTAGTACACGGTACGGAACAGGTTGACGCATGCGATCTTGAAGTTCAGGATGTATGCGATGAACAGGGCGAAGATCAGCTTCAGGGGCACGGTGATGAAGGCGTACTTGAAGGTGATGATCAGTGCCTTGGTGATCTTGGTGGTGGTAAAGGCGGTGATGTAGTTCTGCAGGCCGACGAAGGTGGTGCCGGACTTGAAGAAGTTCATATCGGTGAAGCTGTAGTACAGCGACTGACCGAAGGGGAAAGCCTTAAAGACCACAAAGCCGATGATCCAGGGGATCAGGTACAGGATGCCCTGATACTTGTCCAGCCACTTCTGGAACGGAGTGCGCCCGGTAACCGGGGCGTTGCTTTCTTTCATCTGGGAAATCCTCCTTTTTAAGGAATTTCGGAGCAGGTCTGAAAAAGATCTGATACAATTTTGTCAGAAATTTGTAATACATCTCTGATGAAAAAAGGGGCATCTGCCGTTTGGGCGACAGGTGCCCCGGGGATCAGATCAAAGCGTTGGGGAGAAATCAGGCGATGGTGTAGCCGACAGACTCCATGCCGTCCAGCAGGCCGTTGACAGCCTCTTCGGGGGTCTCGTCGCCGTAGTCGATGTTATCGAACACTTCCTGATAGATGCCGGTGCCGGAAGCCTTCAGGTCGTTGTTCTCGAACAGGGGATCCAGCTTGTTGGTGGTGAAGGCCATGACCTTGGCGTTTGCATCAGCAACCAGATCCTTGACAGCGCCGGCAGCCTGAGCGTAACCCAGACCAGCCTTGGAAGCGGGGATGCCGCACTCAGAACCCATGATGGAAGCGCCCTTCTCCTCGTTCAGCAGGAACTGGATCAGGGTAGCAGCCTCAGCAACATGCTCGCAGGTCTTGGTGATGGCCAGGCCCATGGAAACCTTGGAGAAGCCGCCGTTGTAATCGCCGAACTTGATCTCCTCGCCGACGGTGAAGCCGTCCTTGTTGTCGTCATCCAGAGCGGAAGAGTACTTGGTAGCAGCGGAATCCCACTCGAAGATGCCTGCGATCTTACCGGTGATCCACTCGTTGGACTGGTGGGTAGCGGTGTCGGAGTTTGCGGAGTAGTAGTCCTTCAGGTTCATCATGACGTGGCCGTCGACCAGGCTCTTGATGAAGCTCAGGCCCTCGGCGATCTCGTCCTCGGTGTAGTTCAGGGTAGAGGTGACGGGGTCTGCCCAGTCCTTGCCGTACTTGGACTCGAGGTAGAACACCATCAGGATCATACGGTCGTAAGCGCCCAGGTGCATGGGATAGTAGTCAGCGCCCAGCTTGTCCTGGAAAGCCTTGCCGGCTGCCATCAGGTCATCCAGAGTCTTGGGGACTTCGGTGATGCCGGCCTTATTAAAGGTGGTCATGTTCCAGAAGAAGATACGGCCGGTCATGGAAACGGGCACGCACTGCTGGGAGTTTGCAACGTAGCAGGCATCCATGGCAGCCTTGTCCCACTGGGTCAGATCCAGGAAGTTGGACACGGTGTTCAGGTCCACGAACTTGCTGCCGTCAGCAGAGTAGTTGTACAGCCAGTTCCAGTTCACCTGGCACACATCCTGTGCGTTGCCGGCGATGAAAGCGGCAGCCATCTTCTCTTCCCAGCCGGACCATGCGGCGAAGGTGGGCTCGATGGTGATGTTGCTGTGCTCGGCCTGGAACTCCTTGATGGCGTTCTGGTAAGCCTCGTGACGGCTGTCGCCGCCCCACCAGCTGATGGTCATGGAAACAGGACCGTCCGACAGGGCCAGGCTCTCGTCTGCGGAAGCAGCGGGAGCGGATGCCACGGAAGAAGAGGCTGCAGTGCTGGAAGAATTGCCGCCGCAGGCAGCCAGCAGACCAGCTGCGCCCACAACGCCAGTGACCTTCATGAAATCACGACGGGAAATTGCCTTGCTCATTTTTGTTCTCCTCCTAAAGATGATCAAAAACATCGTCTTGCACGGGGCTTCTGCACACACCCCGTTGTATACAATTATGATAACAAAAGGTGGACAAAAAAGAAAGACGCAAATTGTGGTTATGCAACTCAAAAACGTACAAATATTGCTCTGTTTTCCGCGCCGGATTTGACGCCATTGCTGAAATGAATAAACTTCGGGCGAAAAACTGTGCAACATGTATACTTCAACAGGTTGCATAGAAAACGGGGACGCAGGATGGAAAGAACAGCAAAATTTGCAATAATTCTGTAAACATTTGCATCCTGCGCCTGAGAAAAAGCAGAGCATGTCCCAGCGGCGGGGGTGCAAAAGGCCGGTGTCGGACGAAAAAATGACTGATATATCAATTGCGCAAAAAAAGTGCGCCGGTGCCCTTGAGTGATATATCAGTCCGCACCGGAGCCGGGCGGCTTTGCGGGAGAAATAAGAGCAGCAAATATATGACGTCGGATGTCTGATAAATCTAAAAAAGCCGCCGCACAGAAGTCTGTGCGGCGGCTGACGGAACAAAGTGTGTTATTTGCGGCCTGCGTAAAAAGCCCGCCGCGCGCGGAAGTAGCACTGCGGGCACATGCTGACGTACTGAACGTCGTTTTCTAGGTCGATGGCCACCTGTTCGCCCTCAAAGACGAACTGGCCGTTCACCTTGCGGCAGTTGCAGATGGCCTTGCGGCCGCAGGTGCAGATGGTTTTCATCTCTTCGATGGTGTGGGCCAGCTCCAGCAGGCGGGTGGAGCCGGGGAAGCCCCGCAGCGAAAAGTCGGCCCGCAGGCCGTAGCAGATCACCGGGATGTTCAGGTCTACGGTGACCATGAATAGCTGCTCGGCCTGCTCTGCGGTAAAGAACTGGCTCTCGTCGCACAGCACGCAGGCCAGCTTGGTGGCCTGGCTGGCTTCGCGCACCACCTCGAACACATCCATGTCCGGGCGGATCAGGCGGTCGGCCTTGCGGTGCACGCCCAGGCGGCTGACCAGTTCGCCGCCGCCTTTGGTGTCCACCTGCGGCTTGAGGATCAGCACCTGCATGCCCTGCTCTTCATAGTTGTGAGCCACCTGCATCAGGGCTGTGCTCTTGCCGCTGTTCATGGCACCATAGCGAAAATACAGTTTTGCCATGGCGTCACTCCTGGTTGCGCAGGCGGTAGCCCAGGCTCATCAGGCTGTCGCCCAGGTGAACGTTCTCCACTACCACATCGGGGTAGGGAACGGAGAGGTCGTAGTGTGAGAAGTTCCAGAAGCCCTCGATGCCCAGGTCCACCAGACGGCCGCTGACCTGCTCGGCACCGTCGCGGGGCACACAGAGCACGGCCACCTTGGGGTGGTGCTCGGCGCAGAAGGCCTCCAGCTCGTCCACATGACGGATCTGGATGCCGTTGATCTCCTTGCCCACCTCGTTCTGGGCCACATCAAAGGCGGCGATCAGCTTGTAGCCGTTGGCGTCGGTGGTGATGAAGCGGCTCACGGCCTTGCCCAGACGGCCGCAGCCGATCAGGATGGTGGGCAGGCGGTCGCCGTTGCCGAACAGCAGGCTCTCCAGAATGGAAAGCAGGTTCTCCACCGAGTAACCGATGCCCTGTCGGCCGTTCACGTCGCCGATGCAGTTGAAGTCCTGCCGGACCTGGGAGGCCGTGGTGCCCATCTGGGCGGCCAGCTCCCGGGAGGAGATGCTGGTGATGCCGTCGGCCTGCAGAGAGCGCAGGTAGCGGTAGTATTTCGGGAGGCGCTTGATCACGGGGAGCGAGGCTTTTGCGGGGGTATTCATGAGAAAAATTCTCCTTTCAAGCAAAAAATCGCCGCGTTTGCCCTGCACGAAAAAACGCCGGCGTGTGCAGCGCGGTGGGTACGACACCGCGTATTGTCAATTCCATATCATTATAAAGTATACTGCACGGGAGACGAATGTCAAATACCAGACGAAAAAAAACAAAAAAATTACAAAAAATTAAGGGGTATGACCCTGCCGCAGAGGGATAACCGCCGGTTGGACGGGGCATGATGATGCAAAACAGAGCAAAAGGAGAACACAGAATGCCGGATACACACACCACCTCTGTGGACCAGCAGCGGCTGGAAAAAGAACGCATCGAGGACGACGGTACGGTCACCCTGACCCGGGGAGGCCATGCCATCCACTGCCTGACCGTCATCGGCCAGGTCGAGGGGCACACGGAAGCGCCGCAGGGGCAAAAGACCACCAAGTATGAGCATGTGATCCCCCAGCTGGCCGCCGTGCAGGAGGACCCCCGGATCGAGGGCCTGCTGGTATTGCTGAACACCGTGGGCGGGGATGTGGAGGCCGGGCTTGCGCTGGCAGAGCTGATCGCCAGTGTGTCCAAACCCAGCGCCACGCTGGTGCTGGGCGGCGGGCACTCCATCGGCATCCCGCTGGCCGTGAGCGCACAGCGCAGCTTCATCGTGCCCACCGCCACCATGACGGTGCACCCGGTGCGGCACTCCGGGGTGATCCTGGGCGTGCCCCAGACCATGCACTGGTTCGACCAGATGCAGCAGCGCATCACCGGCTTTGTGGCGGCCCACAGCGGCATGACGGAGAAGCGCTACACCGAGCTGATGCTCCACACCGGGGAGCTGGTCATGGATATGGGCACCGTGCTGGACGGCCGCCGCGCCGTGAAGGAAAAGCTCATCGACGAGCTGGGCGGTCTTTCGGATGCACTGGACTGGTTGCACCGTGCGATCGAAACCCGAGAATAACACAACAATAGGTTTGCCATTTGCCCCGGTGCGTGGTACAATAATAAAATCAAGAATTGTGTCTATGCGAACTGTGGGGAATGGAGAAGAATGGCAACGAAGAAACGAAAAACAACGACACGGCGCTCAACGTCGCGCAAAAAACGCGCGGAACAGCGCCTGCCGGCAGGGCTTGGGACCCTGTTTGCGGGGCTTTTGCTGGTGGGCCTTGCCTTTGTGGAAGGCGACTCGGTGTGGAAAACGCTGCATCAGGTGCTGTTTGGCCTGTTTGGCTGCGGCAGTTTTGTGCTGGGTGCAGCGGTGTGCTGCCTGGCCGTGCTGTACACGCGGGGCGAGGATCTGCTGCCCCACATCTGCAAGCTGGCGCTGGGGCTCGTGTTTGCAAGCGGCACGGTGATCGTGTTTTCCGACATCCAGCCGCAGGGGCTGTCGGCCTTCCAGATGGTGGCGGCCTGCTACCAGAACGGTTATCAGGCGTGGCTGTCCGGCGGCGCACTGGGTGCGGTGCTGGGCGGCAACCTGCTGCTGCTCTGCGGTCGGCCGGCGGCAAACTTCATCATGCTGGTGCTGGCGCTCTGCGTCAGCCTGTACATTTTTGACCTCACTCCGGCTGAGGTCTGGCAGTGGCTGTGCGACGTGTCCGGCGGGGTGCACGCAAAGGGCGTGGCCGTGTACGAGCAGGGCGCAGCCCGCCGTGCCGAGCGCCGCGCCGAGCGGCAGGCCGCGCAGGAAGCCGCAGACGAGTACGACGAGACGGAGGAGCTGGAAGAATACGAGGACGAAGCCGAAGCGGAAGAGCCCTTCCGTCTGGGTCTGCCGGACTGGATGTCCGGTGTGCTGCACTGGGGCCATAAGGTGACTCAGGAGCTGGAGCAGGCCCCGGACAGCCCGGCCGGAGCGCCGGACCAGCCCGTGCAGCCCCAGCCGGAACCGCAGGCGGCCCCAGCCGTGACGCCGGTGCGGGTGCGGGCATCCCGCCCGCGCGCTCCCTTTGATGTGGACCTTGGCCCGGACAGCACCGAGGTGAAGGAGGGCGGCAGTGAACCCATCGAACCCTTCATCCCGGGGCCGGGCGGCACCTTTGGCATGGACCCGCTGCGCGCGGCACCCAAGCCCACCATCCGGCCCATCGTGCCGGATGCCGTGGAAACGGCGGCTGAGGACTTCTTTGTAAAGTCGGAGGAGATCCCGGCGGCAGAGACCACGGAACAGCAGCCCCGGCCGGTGCTCGGCAATCCCTTTGATACGCCCATCGCACGGCCTGCAGACCCGGCTGCCGCGGCTGCGCCCATCCAGCCCGTGATGCCCACGCCGCAGCCGGACCAGCCGACCCGTGTGAGTGCCGAACATGCCGTGGCCCAGCGCAGCGACCCGGATGCGGACGGCTGGATCAGCATCACCGCCGAACCGGTGGAGGAAAAGGATATCAACTCGCTGGTGGCGGCAGCCATGGAAAAACCGGCGGCCTCCGAGCAGGCAGCCGCTACGGCCCCTGCCGAGGAAGCCGAGCCGGTGGACACCTACCAGTATCAGTACCCGCCCATCGAGCTGTTTGAAAAATCCAAGGAGGAAAGCGACCCCAACGCCGAGGATGAGCTGAAGGCCAACGCCCAGAAGCTGGTGGACACGCTGGAGAGCTTTGGGGTCCGCACCCGTGTGCTGGACATTTCCCGCGGGCCGTCGGTCACCCGGTATGAGGTGCAGCCCATGGCGGGCGTCAAGATCAGCCGCATCACCTCGCTGGCCGATGACATCGCCCTGAACCTGGCCGTGGCGGATGTGCGCATGGAGGCCCCCATCCCCGGCAAGCCTGCCGTGGGCATCGAGGTGCCCAACCACAAGCGCAGTGCCGTGTCCATCCGCAGCGTGTTCGAGAGCCAGAGCTTTCTGCGCATGACCTCGCCTTTGGGCATTGCCCTGGGCAAGGACATTGCGGGTGTGGCCCAGGTGGCAGACCTGTGCAAGATGCCCCATCTGCTCATTGCGGGCAGCACCGGCAGCGGCAAGTCGGTGTGCGTGAACAGCATCATTATGAGTTTGGTGTTCCGCTCCAGCCCGGAGGACGTCAAACTGCTGCTCATCGACCCCAAGGTGGTGGAGCTGGCCGAATACAACGGCATCCCCCACCTGCTCATGCCGGTGGTCACCGAGCCCCGCAAGGCGGCCGGAGCCCTGGGCAGCGCCGTGCAGGAGATGGAGCGCCGCTACCGCATGTTTGCCGAGAACAACGTGCGCGACATCAAGTCCTTCAACAAGCTGGCGGTGGAGCGGCCGGATCTGGAAAAAATGCCCTACATCGCCATCGTCATCGACGAGCTGGCCGACCTGATGATGGTGGTGGGCAAGGATGTGGAAGATTCCATCTGCCGCATCGCTCAGAAAGCCCGCGCCGCCGGCATGCACCTGATCGTGGCCACCCAGCGCCCCAGCGTGGACGTCATCACCGGCCTGATCAAGGCCAACATCCCCAGCCGCATCGCCTTTGCGGTATCCAGTCAGGTGGACAGCCGCACCATTCTGGATGGTGCCGGTGCCGAAAAACTGCTGGGCCAGGGCGATATGCTGTTCATGCCGGTGGGCGCACCCAAGCCCACCCGCATCCAGGGCACCTTTGTGCGGGATGAAGAGATCAGCCGTGTGCTGGACTTTATCAAGTCCAGCGCCACCGTCCAGTACGACGAGGCCATGATCGAGGCCATGGAAAAGCACGCCATCCAGGACGGCAAGAAGGGCAGCAGCGGGGCCGATTCCGATGACGAGTCGGACTCCGACCCGATGTTCCAGCAGGCCGTGGATGTGGTCATTGACGCCGGGCAGGCCTCCACCAGCCTGCTGCAGCGCCGCTGCAAGCTGGGCTATGCCCGCGCGGCCCGCATCATGGACGAAATGGAGATGCGGGGCATCATCGGCCCCCACGAGGGTGCCAAGCCCCGGGCCGTGCTCATCAGCCGTCAGCAGTGGCTGGAAATGCAGATGAACCAGCCGGAGGAATGAAACCCTCTCAGGCGCTGACGCGCCAGCTCTCCCGAAGGGCGAGCTTTATGAGTGGGTAAGATATCGTCTGCCTTTAAAGAGAAACTGGATGAAAAGATGCAAAAAGCTCCCCCCTCGGGGGAGCTGGCAACGCCGTAAGGCGTTGACTGAGAGGGTATTGAATCAACAAAAGGAGCATTATGGACAACTCTTCCCCAAAGATCTACACCGAATTTCTGCCCATCAGCCGGGCAGACATGGAAGCACGCGGCTGGGACCAGCTGGACTTTGTGGTGGTGGGCGGTGACGCCTATGTGGACCACCCCAGCTTTGGCACCGCCATCATCAGCCGCCTGCTGGAAGCCGAGGGCTACAAGGTGGGCGTGCTGGCCCAGCCCCGCTACACCGACTGCGAGGACTTCAAGCGGTTCGGCAAGCCGAAGTACGGCTTCTTCATTGGCGGCGGCAACGTGGACAGCATGGTCAGCCACTATTCCGTGGCCAAGATCCCCCGCGCCGAGGACGAATATTCTCCCGGCGGCAAGGGCGGTGCCCGCCCGGACCGCAGCGCCACCGTGTACACCAAACTGGCCAAGGAAGCTTACCCGGACCTGCCGGTGATCCTGGGCGGCCTGGAGGCCAGCCTGCGCCGATTTGCCCACTACGATTACTGGATGGACACCGTGCTGCCCAGCATCGCCGAGAGTTCCGGTGCGGACATCATCAGCTTTGGCATGGGCGAACACCAGACCGTGGAGATCGCCCGCCGTCTGGCCGCCGGAGAACCGGTGGAGCAGATCACCGATGTGGACGGCACCTGCTACCTGACCGACTTCGACCACCTGCCGGAGCGGTATGTGGAGTGTGCCGGCTTCAAAAAGGTGGCCAGCGATAAGACCGCCTACGCCAAGGCCTGCCGCATCCAGATGGACAATCAGGACGTGGTCAGCGGCCAGATCATCGTGCAGAAGCAGAGCGAGAAGTATCTGGTGCAGAACATCCCGGCAAAGCCGCTGGTGCGCTGGGAGCTGGACAAGGTCTACGCCCTGCCCTACACCCGCCGGTATCACCCCATCTACGAGGCCATGGGCGGCGTGCCCGCCATCCGGGAGGTGCAGTTCTCCATTATCCAGAACCGCGGCTGCTTCGGCGGCTGCAACTTCTGCGCCATCCAGCTGCATCAGGGCCGCCGGGTCACCAGCCGCAGTGCGGACAGCATCGTGGAGGAAGCCGAGCGCATGACCCACGAGCCGGACTTCAAGGGCTACATCCACGATGTGGGCGGCCCCACTGCCAACTTCCGGTTCCCCTCCTGCCGGGAACAGATGCTCCGGGGCATGTGCACCGGGGGCAAGCACTGCCTGGCCCCCACCACCTGCTCACACATGATCGTGGACCACAGCGATTACCTGAAGATCCTGCGCCGGGTGCGAGAGCTGCCGGGGGTAAAAAAGGTGTTTATCCGCAGCGGCATCCGGTTCGACTACCTGATGGCAGACCCGGACGACACCTTCTTCAAGGAGCTGGTGGAGTACCACGTCTCCGGCCAGCTGAAGGTGGCCCCGGAGCACTGCGCGCCCAACACCCTGGCCTACATGGGCAAACCGCCCATCGAGACCTTCAACAAGTTCAAGGACAAGTTCTACGAGCTCAGCAAGAAGGCTGGCAAAAAGCAGTATCTGGTGCCCTACCTCATGTCCAGCCACCCGGGCAGCACCCTGAAGGATGCCGTCTATCTGGCCGAGTACCTTTATAAGAACCACATGCGCCCGGAGCAGGTGCAGGATTTCTACCCCACTCCCGGTACCGTGAGCACCTGCATGTTCTACACCGGCCTCGACCCCTACACCCTCAAGCCGGTGTTCGTGGAAAAGACCCCTGAGGGCAAGGCCCTGCAGCGTGCATTGCTGCAATACTATGAGCCCCGCAACGCCGAAAAGGTGGTCAAGGCCCTGAGGATGACCCACCGGGAGGACCTCATCCCCCTGCTGGTGCCCGCCGAGGGCCGCCGCGCGGTGCAGCGCTCGGTCCGCCGCGCCGACAGCCCGGAGGTGACCATCCACAACGACGGCACCTACACCGTGCGCCCCAACCAGAAGGGCAAGGGCAAGCCTGCCCACGGCCCGAACCGCACCGCCGCCCCTGCCGGGCGTCAGCCCAGCCCGGGTGCCCGCTTTGCGCCGCACTCGGCCCCCGGACACAAACCCAAAAAGAATCAACAGAAAGAGAATACATCGTGGAAAACTGGAACAAAGAAAAAGTGACCTCGAAAAAGAAAGCCGGCCTGCTGCACCGCCTTGCTGCGCTGGTTGCGGCCGCCGCACTGGCCCTGAGCCTTGCGGCCTGTGACGGCAGTGTGCCGTCCGTGCCGGGCGGCAGTGCCGACGTGGTGCCGAACCCTTCCTCCACCGCAGCCAGCGTGGATGCCCCGTTCGAGATGCATTTCATCGACGTGGGGCAGGCGCTGAGCGTGCTGGTGGAATGTGACGGCCAGTTCATGCTGTACGACGGCGGCAACGTGGACGACGGCAGCCTGGTGGTGTCCTACCTGCAGAAGCAGGGGGTGGAAGAGCTGCAGTATGTATTCTGCTCCCATGCCCACGAGGACCATGTAGGCGGCCTGGCGGCTGCGCTGGCCTACTTCCCGGCCAATCATGTATACAGCCCGGTGACGGAGGCCTCCACCAAGTGCTTCCGGGATTTTGCCAAGTACACCCAGCAGCAGGGTCTGCAGGTGGAAGTGCCCACCGTGGGCACCACATGGCCCCTGGGCAGTGCCACCGTGACCATGCTTGGCCCTGTGGCGCAGTACAGCGACACCAACGATACCTCCATCGTGCTGCGCATCGACTACGGTTCCACCAGCTTTCTGCTCACCGGTGACATGGAAAAGGCCGCAGAGAGCGACCTTGTGGCCAGCGGTGCCAACCTGAAGGCTGATGTTTTACAGGTAGGGCACCACGGCTCCAGCACCAGCACCGGCTACCTGTTTTTGAATGCTGTGCTGCCGGAAATGGGCGTCATCTCCTGCGGAGCAGGCAACAAGTACGGCCACCCCCACGAAGAGACCCTGAGCATCCTGCGGGACGCAAAGGTGGACGTCTACCGCACCGACCTGCAGGGCACCATCACCATTGGCAGCGACGGTCAGAGCTTCACCGTGGGCACCGAGCACTATGTGCCGGACAGCCAGCTGAACCCCACCGATCCGGCGGCTGCCAGCACGGTACAGCAGGCTTACATCGGCAACGTGAACAGCAAAAAGTTCCACCTGCCCACCTGCCCGAACCTGCCGGCCGAGAAGAACCAGATTCTCTTCTCCAGCTATGAGGAAGCCGTGGAAGCAGGCTATACGCCCTGCTCCAGCTGCATCAAATAAGAGTACTCCCTCAGTCAAACCCTTCGGGTTTGCCAGCTCCCTCTGAGATGGAGCCTTCTGACGGAACCGGGATGTTTCCTGTTGAAAGCGGAACGTTTCCAGACCGTCAAGGCCCCCTCCCCGAGGGGGCTGGCACGGCGTGAGCCGTGACGGAGGGATTTTTTGCATTCTCCGGGATTGATAAAATCCCATAGCTGCGGTATACTTAAAACCACTTTATTTCAAAAAAGCAAGGAGGAACCGCAGATGCAGCTGGGGCAGAGCAGGACCCTGCCGGTGGAAAAACCGGAGCAGATCGACCTTGCGCAGGCGGCGCGGTATTTCGGTGCCCGCGGGGAGGCGGATACCGCCACCATGGCCCTGCTGCAGCGCTGTGCCGTGCCGCTGCTGGCGGCTGCTACGCCCCGCGCCGTCTGGCTGCGGGCGGAGGTGAAGGCGCTGGCCGAAGCCGGCATCCTGCGGGGCAGCGACGTGATGCGGCATCTGGAGGGTTGCAGGCAGGCCATTCTGCTGGCCGTGACCCTTGGCCCCGGGGTGGACGCCCAGATCCGCCGCGCCGGGGTGGGGGATATCGCCGCCGGTGTAGCGTCCGATGCGCTGGGCAGCGCCTTGGCTGAGCAGACCGCCGACGCGGCGGAAGCCGAGCTGCGCCAGCTGGCCGCAGCCGAGGGGACTTACCTCACCGGGCGGTTCTCGCCGGGCTATGGCGACTGGGATATCGCGGTGCAGCCGCTGGTGGCCGCCGCGCTGGACACGGCGCGCCGGGCCGGGCTGTGCGTCACCGATACCAACCTGATGACCCCCCGCAAAAGCGTGACCGCCATTCTGGGGGTCAGCGACCATCCGGTCAAGGGACATCTGGCCGGGTGCGGGCACTGTGTGCTGCGCACCCGCTGCGAATACAGAAAGAGGGGAAAGACCTGTGCAAGTGAGTGAACTTTTCAAGCAGAGCAATACCATCCTGCTGGACGGCGGCATGGGCACCATGCTGCAGGCGGCCGGCCTGAAGCTGGGCGCCCGGCCGGAGGAACTGAACATCACCGACCCGCAGCTCATCGAGGGCATCCATGCTCAGTATGCCGCAGCGGGCAGCCGCATCATCAACGCCAACACCTTTGGCGCGTCGGCCCACAAGCTGGCGGGCAGCGCCTACAGTCTGGAAGAGATCATTGCGGCGGGCATTGCCAACTGCAAGCGGGCCTGTGCGCCCTATGGTGCGCTTGCCGCGCTGGATGTCGGCCCGCTGGGCGAGCTGCTGGAACCCAACGGCACTCTGGCCTTTGAGGATGCCGTGGAGGAATACGCCCGCATCGTGCGGGCCGGTGCGGCGGCCGGGGCCGACCTGATCTTTTTTGAGACCTTCACCGACCTGTACGAGCTCAAGGCCGCGCTGCTGGCCGCCCGGGAAAACTCCAGCCTGCCCATCCTGGCCAGCATGAGTTTTGAAGCCGGCGGCCGCACCTTTACCGGCTGCACGGTGGAGAGCTTCGGCGTCACCGCCCGGGGTCTTGGGGCCAGCGCCGTGGGCATCAACTGCTCGCTGGGCCCCAAGGAAATCTTCCCCATGGCAAAGCGCCTGACCGAGGCCGTGCCCGGCAACTTCCCGGTGTTCGTCAAGCCCAACGCGGGTCTGCCCCGGGCCGACGGCAGCGGCTACGACATTACCCCGCAGCTGTTTGCGCTGGAAATGAAGCCCTACCGGGAGCTGAATCTGTTTGCCGCCGGCGGCTGCTGCGGCACCACGCCGGAGTTCATCCGGCTGCTGAACGGGGTGTTCAAGGGCTGCGTGCCGGGCCGCCCGGCCCACGCCATGCCCTCGGTGCTGTGCACCCCCATGAATTATGTCAACGTGGACGGCATCACCGTGGTGGGCGAGCGCATCAACCCCACCGGCAAAAAGCGCTTCCAGCAGGCACTGCGGGAGAATGATATGAACTATGTTCTGGAACAAGCCGTGAGCCAGGTGGAAGCCGGGGCGCAGGTGCTGGACGTGAACGTGGGTGCCCCCGGCGTGGATGAACCGGCCCTGATGCCGCAGGTGGTCAAGGCCCTGCAGAGCGTGGTCAGCCTGCCGCTGCAGCTGGATTCCTCCAACGTGCAGGCACTGGAAAACGGCCTGCGGGTGTACAACGGCAAGCCCATCGTCAACTCCACCAACGGCGAGCCGGAAAAGCTCAAGGCCATCCTGCCCCTGTGCAAAAAGTACGGCGCGGCCATCGTGGGCCTTGCCATCGACGAGCGGGGCATCCTGCCCGCCGCAGAGGACCGCGTGGCCATTGCCCGCCGCATCACCGAGGCGGCATTGGAAGCCGGAATCCCCCGCGAGGACATCTACATCGACTGCCTGACCCTGACCGCCAGCGCTCAGCAGAAGGATGTGCTGGCCACGGTGCAGGCGCTGGAAGCCTGCAAGAAGGAGCTGGGCGTGCGCACCATCCTGGGCGTGTCCAACATCAGCTTCGGCCTGCCCTGCCGCCCCTACCTGAACACCACCTTCCTCACCATGGCCATGTATGCCGGGCTGGATCTGGCCATCATGAACCCCTCCAGTGAAGAGATGATGGCCGCCGTATATGCCTACAACGTGCTGACCAACCGGGACGCGCAGAGCATGCAGTACATCGAGCGCTACGCAAACCGGGTGCCTGCCTCCACGGCCCTGAAGCAGGCAGCCCAGGCTGCGCCTGCGGCCGCAGCTACTGACGGAGATGCCGAGGTCTCCGGCCCCTATGCGGCGCTGATCAAGGCGGTGGAAAAGGGCCTGAAGGGCGACGCCGCCGCCCAGACCCGCGCCCTGCTGGCCGAAAAGCAGCCGCTGGAAGTGGTGGACGAAGCCCTGATCCCGGCGCTGGACATCGTGGGTGCCAAGTATGAGAAGGGCACCCTCTTCCTGCCGCAGCTGCTGCAGGCCGCCAGCGCCGCCCAGAGCGCCTTTGAGGAGATCAAGACCGCCATTGCCCAGAAGGGCGAGGGCAGCGCCAGCAAGGGCCGCATCGTGCTGGCCACCGTGAAGGGCGACGTGCACGACATCGGCAAGAACATCGTCAAGGTCATTCTGGAAAACTACGGCTTTGAGGTCATCGACCTGGGCCGCGATGTGCCGGTGGAGACCGTGGTGGACACCGTGCGGGAAAAGGATGTGCATCTGGTGGGCCTTTCGGCCCTGATGACCACCACCCTCAAGAGCATGGAGGAGACCATCGCCGCCCTGCATGCAGCCAAACTGGACTGCAAGATCATGGTGGGCGGTGCCGTGCTCACCCCGGAATACGCCGAAAAGATCGGCGCAGACTGGTACGCTAAGGACGCCAAGCGCAGCGCCGACATCGCCAAGGAATTCTTTGGGGTGTGATTCCTGCAAAAACAGAGAAGGAGAAAACCATGAAAAATACGGCTTTCAGCCTGATGACGGCATTGCTGGCAGTGATGAACGAAAGTGAACCGAAAGACCCGTACTATGTGCTGGCGCAGTATTTTTTGTATCACTTCGACCAGCTGCGGGATCTGAACATCTACGACGTGGCGGATGCCTGCTATGTGTCCCGCAGCGGCATCCGGCGGTTCTGCCAGTCCATCGGCTTTGACAACTTCTCCGACCTGAAGGCTGAGGCCGATGAATGGAAGCGCCAATGCAACTACTTCATCGGCTACAGTGTGCGTCCGGACTACAAGGAATACCTTTCCGGCAGCATCGGGGAGATGATGGAGGAGATCAACCGCATTGCCACTCCCGCTGTACTGGATAAGCTGGCCGAAAGCATTCATGCCAGCCGACATGTGGTGCTCTTCACCTCGGATTTTTCCGGCATGGCGGCTCGCAGCTTCCAGCAGTCCATGGTGGTCATGGGCAAGCTGGTGCAGATCGTGTCCGATGCCCACTATACGCTGGATTATCTGAAAGTGCTGACACCGGAGGACCTGCTCATTACAGTTTCAGCCACCGGCAACTTTGCCACCCTGATGGAGCCAATGGTGCAGAAGGCTGCAGCCTATAAGGTGCTGGTGACGGTCAACCACGCCATAAAAATGTGGAAAAGCTACGATCAGGTGATCTACCTGAGCGAAAAGGACAACAGCGGTGCCCGCACGGTGTACTCCCAGTATGGTATGACCTATTTCTTTGATATCCTGTACAGCCACTATGTGAACAACTACCGGGAGACTGACCTGCTGCAGGGTCCAATTTCTGAACTGCCTTTGTCGGATTCTCAAAAAATGCGGGTGCAAAGATGTGCAGAATGACGGGTAAAGCCGTGGAACTGCTCAAAAACAAAAGAATAAATTGTTCAACCATCCAAACGGGGTTCGCATCGCGAACCCCATTTTTTGTCGGAGATGTGTTACGATAGTCCTGCAAAGAATTGAACCCGCGGGGGCTTCTGCGACGGCAGAACAGACTGACAAAGATGGAAAGGATCACACTATGTATTACGGACACAACCCCAAATTCCCGGCCAACTTCATGTGGGGCGCTTCCAGCGCTGCCTGGCAGGTGGAAGGCGGAGTCGCCGATGGCGGACGCACGCCGGCCATCATCGACCTGAACTCCAAGACCAAGAAGCCGTTTACGGATAACACCTATGCGGCGGATCACTATCATCACTACAAGGAAGATGTGGCCCTGATGGCAGAGTGCGGTTTCTCCAGCTATCGTTTCTCGCTCAGCTGGTCCCGCATCATCCCTCATGCAGACGGCAAGGTGAACCCCGAAGGCATCGCGTTCTACAATGATCTGATCAATGAGCTGGTGGCCCACAACATCACCCCCATCGTTACCCTGTATCACTACGACCTGCCGGTCTGGGTGGATGAGCTGGGCGGCTGGAAAAGCCGCGACACCGTGGAAAGATTCGAGCACTACTGCCGCGTCTGCTTTGAGAACTTCGGCGACCGGGTCAAATACTGGCTGTCGCTGAACGAGCAGAATATGCAGATCTGCTATGGCAACTGGCTGGGCGTCAGCAAGGGCTGTGACGACTGGTTCAAGGATCAGTGGAAGATCAACCATATCATGAACCTGTGCCATGCCAAGGCTGTCAACGCCTGCCATGAGATGGTGGCGGGCGGCAAGATCGGCCCTGTGCCCGGCTGCGTGCCCATCTACCCGGAGACCTGCCGCCCCGAGGATCAGATCGCTGCTATGAACGCCGAGGAGTTCACCGAGAAGTTCTGGATCGATACCTATGTTTACGGCGAGTACAGCAACTTTATCAAGCACTACTGGAAAGAGAACGACATCGACATCGGAATGCAGCCCGGCGATGCAGAACTGATGAAGAGCGCCAAAATCGATTTCATCGCCGTCAACTGCTACCGCAGCAACGTTGCAAAGTATGCGCCGCATGACGCAAAACAGCAGGATTATCTGCTGAATAAGAACGGCGTCAAGGGCCAGATGGTGTTCCCCGTGGAGCCGGGCCGCTACGCTCTGACCCGCAATCCCTATGTCGAGTACACCGACTGGGATTGGGAGATCGACCCCTCCTGCCTGCGCTATGAGATGCGTTACCTGTGGGATCACTATCACCTGCCCATGATGATCACCGAGAACGGTTACGGCGCCCATGAGACGAAGGACGCCGACGGCCAGGTGCACGATCAGGGCCGCATCGACTACTTGCGGGAGCACATTTATCAGCTGGGCATGGCCATCGAGGACGGCTGCGAGGTCATCGCATACAACCCCTGGTCCTTCACCGATCTGCTGTCCACCGGCAATGGCATGGCAAAGCGTTACGGTCTGGTGTACATCGACACCACCGATGAGGAGCAGAACGCGGCCAAGAGCGTGGAAGAGCTGTCCATGAAACGTATCCGGAAGGATTCCTTCTACTGGTACTCCAAGCTGATCCGTTCCAATGGTCAGGACTGGGGAAAGGAGATGCTGAAATAATGGCAAAGAAAGATTATAAGGCCATGGCGGCCGGCATCATCAAGCAGGCCGGCGGAGCGGACAACATTGTCAGCGCGACCCATTGCATGACCCGTCTGCGCCTTGTACTGCGGGATCGATCCAAGTTTGACACCGATGCCGTCAAGCAGGTGCCCGGCGTGCTGAACGTCATCATCCAGAACGGCGAATATCAGGTGGTCATCGGCCAGGATGTCCCTGACCTGTATGAAGAGGTCGTCAAGATCGACGGCATCCAGGCCGGCGGCAGCGTGCAGGACGATGAGGCCGCAGCCAAGGATCTGGCACAGGATCACGGCAACATCGGCAACGCGATCCTCTCCTTCATCGGCGGCACGTTCAGCCCGGTGATCCCGGTGCTGGTGGCAGGCGGCCTGACTGGTGCGGTGCTGTCCCTGCTGACCAACGTGTTCGGCGTCTCGACGGAGTCTGGCACCTACACCATCTTCTACGCCATCAACCAGGCGACCTTCTACTTCCTGCCCATCTTCATCGGCTTTGCAGCCGCTGCCCGCCTGAAATCCAATGGTTTCCTGGGCGCATTTCTGGGCGCGATCCTGCTGTACTCCAGCATCAACGGTGCCGAAGGTCTGGACTTCTTCGGCATCCCGGTGCAGGCTATCAGCTATAACAGCACCGTGTTCCCGGTCATTCTGGGCGTGCTGTTCATGAGCGTGGTCTACAAGTTCCTGCAAAAGCATATCCCGGTCTTTCTCAAGACCATCGTCGTCCCGCTGCTGACCATGCTGATCACGGTGCCTGTCACCCTGATCGTTCTCGGCCCCATCGGCAACACCGTGGGCACCTGGCTGGCAAACGGTGTTTACGCTCTGTACCAGGCAGTTCCCGCGCTGGCCGTCATGGTCATCGGCATCACCACCCCGCTGATGGTTTTCTTTGGCATGAACAACGCCACCTACCCTGTGGTCTTTGCCCTGATGGCAGCTGTCAACTCTGACCCGCTGATCTGCACTGGCATGGCTCCCGCAAACGTGGCCGTTGGTGGTGCCTGCTTGGCCGCATCCCTGCTGTCCAAGAATGTGGAAGAAAAGTCCGTCAGCGTTTCCGCCGGTATCACCGCTCTGTGCGGCATCACCGAGCCGGGCGTCTACGGTGTGCTGTTCCCCAAGACCTACCCGCTGATTGGCGCTATGATCGGTGGCGGCATCGGTGGTCTGTTGGCCGGTATCCTGGGCATGACCCAGTACGTTATCTCCACGCCGGGCTTCATCAGCCTGCCTGCCTACATTGACCCCACCGGTTCCAGTTACAACCTTATCGTCTCGGTCATCGTGATGATTGTGGCTGTGGTCTTGGGATTCGTTGCAACCTACGCACTGGGCAAGCGCGCCGAAGCTAAGAAATAAGCCCCTGCAACAGGAAGAAAAGCAAGATCCCATCTGCAAAAGAAGAGCCGCTGCATCACACAAGAGAACGACGCGGCGGTTCTTCTTTTTTCGGCCCTCACAGGGAAGTGCTGTGGTGGGCCGGTACCGTAAAGTGTGGCCGACAAAGCAAATAAAAACACCTTCCATTGGAGCCGTTCTGCTCCAGCGGAGGGTGTTTTACATTATACGCTTTGTTTTTTCTTGGGCTTGTTTGCCAGGCCGTCAACGATCCACGAGGCGAGGGCACCCAGTGCAAGGCCCAGCGCCAGGCCGCCCAGCACATCGGTGGGAAAGTGCACATACAGGTACAGTCGGGTAAAGGCGATGAAAGCCGCCAGCACCAGCGCGGGGACGCCCAACTTCCGGTTTTGCAGCCAGAGCGCAAAGGCTGCCGCAAAAGCCGAGGCCGTGTGCCCGGAGGGGAAGGAGTGCCCGTGGGGACGCTTGACCAGAATGGTGATCGCCGTGTTCACGTCGCAGGGACGGGGCCGGGCGAACAGCGGCTTGAGGATGCAGTCCCCGGCCACCAGATACAGTACCAGCGCCGTGGCCATGGCGCACCCGGCCTTGCGGGTGCGGCGGAACAGCAGCAAAAGCAGCGTGAACGCGATCCAGATCTCACCGTGCTCACCGGCGTAGTTGAGAAAGACGGCCAGCGCATCCAGCACCGGGTTGTGGAACTGCTGCAGCCAGTCCAGAAATGCGAATTCAAACGGCATAAAGAACCTCCTGTCTGTTGGTTCTATGGTAACACATCTTCCGGCCCACCACAACCCGGCAGGCAAAAAACAGGAGTGCAGAAATAAGTTACATTTGTTATATTGGAATGTGATATTACAATGCGGAAAGCAAAAACGCCCGTTCCGACGGCAAAGGCCGGAACGGGCGCAGGATGCGAGAGGATCAGAGGCCCATCTCGGGCAGGGTGGGGTAGCTGTCGATGGCACCGTGCTTCTGTACGCTCAGGCCGCAGAACCGGTTGGAAAAGTCCAGGTACTCCTCCAGCTTTTTGCAGGACAGCTTTTCCAGCTTGTCCACCGTCACGCCGTCCCGGCTCAGCTGCCACAGGAAGGAGCCGATGAAGCCGTCGCCCGCACCGGTGGTGTCCACGGCCCTGACCTTCTGGCAGGGGGCAAAGGCATGGGCGGCGCGGGTGTAGGCGTAGGCCCCTTTGCTGCCGCAGGTGTACAGCACCAGCTGCACATCCCCGGCAAACAGCTGGGGCAGGGCGGCTTCGATGTCGGCGGTGCCGGTGAGGAACTCCAATTCCTCGTCCGAGACCTTCAGGATGTTGGACAGCGGCAGGAACTGCAGCACGGTCTGGCGCAGCATCTCCCGGTCGGGCCAGAGGGGGAAGCGGAGGTTCGGGTCAAAGCTCACGATCGCACCGGCCTCCCGGGCGGCTCCGATGGCGGCCAGATGGGCGTGGCGCATGGGGCTGTCCACCAGCGAGACGCTGCAGAAGTGCAGGGCAAAAGCGTCGCGGAACCAGGCCAGGTCGATCTGCTCCGGGGCATACAGCAGGTCGGCCGAGGGCTTGCGGTAAAAGCTGAAGGTGCGGTTGCCGTCCTCCTCCAGGCTCACGAAGGCAAGGGCGGTGTTGGCCTTGTCGGTGAACACCAGATGGCTCAGGTCGATGCCGCAGGCTTCCAGCTCCCGTGCGATCTTGTGGCCGAAGGGGTCATCGCCCAGCTGGGTGAGAAAGCTGCTGGCACCGCCCAGACGGGCAAAGGCAGCGCAGACATTGGCCGGTGCGCCGCCGGTGCGTGGGCTGAAGGACGGTACCTCGTCAAAGGTGCATCCCACGCGGGACGGGATCATGTCGATCAGCGCTTCGCCGATGGAAAACAGAGTATTGCCGGGCATAGAAAACCTCCAGATCACAAATTGCAGAGTTCACAGGCTGCCCCGGTCAGCTTTACGCTCACGTCGCCGGGGGCAGGGTAGTACCGGGTGCTGAACACCGTGGCTCCCCCGTTCAGGAAAATTTCCAGCGAGGAATTGTCGCCCACCACCCGCAGGCTGCGGCAGGGGGCTGCCAGCCGGGCGCGGCGCACGGTGCGGCCGTCGGCCAGAGCGGGGTCGGTGAAGCGCAGGGTGCAGGTGCAGTCCTGTTCAGTATACACCAGCTGCACCCCCTGCGCAACCGTCAGGCAGAAGTCTCCGGCGGGTGCGGCGGTCAGGTCGAAACGAGGGGCGAGGAACACTTCCTCGCCGTCTGCTGCGTACAGGGCGGCGGCGCTGCGCTGTGCGGCCAGCTCCGGCACCGGGTTCTGCAGCAGGGTGCCGTCCGGACCGGCCGTCAGCACGCGGGGCACGGTCATGCAGTGCTGCCAGCCGTAAGCCACGGTGGGCGCGTTGCCGTAGTCGGCGTCCGGCATGCCCATCCAGCCGATCTGGATGCGGCGGCCGTTGCCGTCCACAAAGCTCTGGGGGGCGTAATAATCAAAGCCTGCGTCCAGCTCGTGGAATTCGCTCAGGGTGCAGTCCCCGCGCCAGTCACCGTGGATGGCAAACCAGCCGCAGCCGTAGACGTTCTGGCACTGGATGCCCTGGGGGGACACCGCCAGATACCACTGCCCGTCCAGACAGAACAGGTCCGGGCACTCCCACATGTAGCCGAAGGGCTCCGGGGTGGTCAGGGTGTTGATGTGGGTCCAGCGGAGCTTGTCGGTGCTTTCCAGCACCAGCACTTCGCCCTTGTCCTCCAGCGTGCGGGCACCCAGCACCATGTAGTACCGGCCTTCGTAGGCGAACACCTTGGGATCCCGCACATGGCAGGTGAGCCCGGCGGGATAGTCGCGGTTAGTCAGCAGGCACTGCTTGCTGTCGAGGGTCACGCCGTCCTTGCTGACGGCCAGGCAGACGTCGTGCCCGCGGCCCTCTTTGATGTAATCGAAATTGCCGGGGTGCTTGACGTTGCCGGTGTAGTAGAGGTACATGGTGCCATCCTCCACCAGGGCCGAGCCGGAGTAGGCACCGTGGCAGTCAAAAGGCTCGTCCGGATAGAGCATCACCGGCAATTGCTCCCAGCGGAGCAGGTCGGTGCTCACGGCGTGGCCCCAGTGCTTGACCCCGCCGTTCACGTCGAAGGGGCCGTACTGGAAGAATGCGTGGTACTGCCCGCCGTAGACGCACAGGCCGTTGGGGTCGTTCAGCCAGCCTACCGGCGGCTGCAGGTGGAACCGCTGGCGGTGGGGGTCGGCGGCAACGGTTTCCTTGCCCAGCGACTCCACCAGAGGCACCAGCTTTTTCAGATCGCGCTGGAGTGCGTTCATGCCTTGACCTCCTCAGGGCTCCAGATGACCCAGGTCACGGCGAAGGACACGCCGAAGGAGATGGCCATCATGATGATGTACTGCAGCGGCATGTGCAGGTGCAGCAGGATGCCGAAGATGCCGGTGACGCCGGTGCCGGTGGCACCCAGCCCCACGATGCTGGCGTACCATGCGCCGCAGGCACCGCCCAGCAGGCCGCCGAGGAAGGGCTTGAAGTAGCGCAGATTCACGCCGAAGATGGCAGGCTCGGTGATGCCCATGCAGGCGGACAGGGCAGAGGGCAGGGCCATGGACTTGACCTTGGTGTCCTTGCTCTTGAGGGCCACGGCCAGAGCGGCACCGCCCTGTGCCACGTTGGCAGCGCTGGCCAGCGGCAGCCAGTAGGTGTAGCCGTAGCGGGCCAGCTGGCCCAGGTCGATCAGGGTGTACATATGGTGGATGCCGGCCACGACGGTGACCGCGTACAGGCCGCCCATGATGAAGGAGCCGATGCCGTAGGGCAGGGTGATGAGGGTCTGCACGCCGGTGATGATGCCGTTTTCCAGCTTGGTGAACACGGGACCGATGGCGGCCAGGGTCAGGTAACCGGTGACGAACACGGACACCAGCGGGGTGACGAACAGGTCAAACATGGCGGGCACCACCTTGTGCAGCCGCTTTTCGATCTGGCACATGAGCCACACGGCGATGATGACCGGGATGACGTGGCCCTGATAGCCCACCAGCGGCACTGAGTACAGGCCGCCGAACACCGGCTGCATCACGTTGACGCCGTTGGAAACGGTCCAGGCGTTCTGCAGGTCGGGGTGGATCATGATCATGCCGATGACTGCACCCAGATAGGGGTTGCCGCCGAACACCTTGGCGGCAGAGTAGGCGATAAGGATGGGCAGGAAGGTGTAGGCCGTGTTGGAGAACAGCTTTGCGAACACATACACCGAGCCGGTAGTGTCGATGTTCAAGAAGCCGTTGTTCACCATGAAGTTCAGCGCTTCCATGATGCCCATCAGGAAGCCGGAAGCCACGATGGCGGGGATGATGGGCACGAAGATATCGCCCAGGGTCTTGATGGCCCGCTGATACCAGGGTGCCTTGGCGGCGGCCGCCTGCTTCACGTCCTCCTTGCTGCCGCCCTCGATGCCGGCCAGCTGGATGAACTCGTCGTATACCTTGTTCACCGTGCCGGTGCCGAAGATGATCTGCAGCTGGCCCTGTGCCTCAAAAACGCCCTTGGCACCCTCGGCATTCTCCAGCTCCTGCTTGTTGACCTTTGCGTTGTCTGCGATGACCAGACGCAGGCGGGTGGCGCAGTGTGCGGCCGACAGGATGTTGTCCTTTCCGCCGATGCAGTCCAGGACCTGTTGTGCTGCGTGTTTGTAATCCATAGTGCACTTCTCCTTTGCTTGATGCTTCCTCTTCCAAAGACCGACCACTGTGTTGTAATCGGTTTCACTGGCATGATTATACGATAATCAGCGCAATATTTCCATTCGCAGAGGGCATAAAGTTGGGATGCGTTCTGTTATTGATTTCACATGGTTTCATATCGCTCAGTCCCCCGTGCTCTCCCGGCAGACCAGCTCATACCCCAGCATCTGGCTGCGGGGCACGGTGTGGGGGTCGTTGAGCAGGTCCATCAGCAGGGCGGCGGCGTCCCGGCCGGAGGTCTTGTAGTGCAGGTGGGCGCTGGTCAGAGGCACAAAGGCATTGCGCCCCACACTGCTGTCGCCTACGGCGGCGATCATCACATCCTCCGGGATGCGGATGCCTGCCTCCCGGCAGTACTGCATGGCACCCAGAGCAATGGCGTCGGTGGCGCAGAACAGGCAGTCGATGCGGGGGTCGCTGCCCAGCAGGCGGGCGGCCTGCTCGTAGCCGGACGCGGTGCTGAACTTTGCCACCGCCATGCGCTGGAGGCGCACCGGCAGCCCGGCGTCCTTCACGGCGGCTTCAAAACCTGCCCGGCGCTGCTGCCCGGCGGCCTTGTCCAGCAGGGTGACCCCGATGTAGCCCGGGGCATGGCAGCCCTTGGCCAGCATGTGGGCCGTGGCAGCCTGTGCCGCGCCAAAGTCGTCGTGGTACACGCTGCAGCAGCCCGGAAACTGCTGCCCCAGCACCACCAGCGGCACATGCATCCGCTCCAGCACGGCCTTGTGCTCCGGGGTGTACACGGTGGCAATGAGCAGGATGCCGTCCACCGTGTGGCGGCACAGGGTGTCCAGGGCGCGGAGTTCCTTCTGCGGGTCGTTGGCGGTGTTGATGAGCAGCAGCTGGTAGCCGGATTCTTCCAGCACGCTGCCGATGCCCTCCACGATGCGGGGGCAGCTGTCGCTGGACAGTTTGGGCAGGATGACCCCCACCTGCCGGGTGCGGCGGGTGCGCAGCATCTGGGCCTGTATGCTGGGGTGGTAGCCGGTGGCTTCCACAGCGGCATCGATGCGTGCCCGCTTGTCGGCACTGAGGTAGCCGCCGTTGAAGTAGCGGCTCACCGCCGCCTTGGATACACCGGCATACTGGGCAAATTCGGTGATGTTCATGAAATGCCTCCTCATTTTTCTGCGCTGCAGGGCAGTTTTGGAATTGACTTGACGCGCGGGGTGTGCTACAATACCGCTTTGTGTATGACAATTTCCGGGAAAAAGGGAAAACCAAGATGAATCTGACAAAGCAGTTCTTTAAATATGTATCGCAGAATATTTTCGGTCTGCTGGGCACGTCCTGCTATATTCTGGCCGATACCTATTTTATCTCGCAGGCGGCGGGCACCGACGGCGTGACCCTGCTCAACCTCTGCCTGCCCATCTACAACTTCATTTTTGCCATCGGTTCCATGATCGGTCTGGGTGCGGCCACCCGCTACGCCATCCTCCGCGCACAGGGCGAGGAGCGGGCGGCACAGCGGTATTTCTCCAATGCCGTCTTTTGCGCCTGCCTGCTGGCCGTGCCCTTTGTGCTGGTGGGCATCTTCTGCCCCGGCACACTGCTGCGGCTCATGGGCGGCGATGCCGGCATCGTGGCGCTGGGCATCCCCTATGCGCGCATCTTTCTGCTGTTCACGCCCTTTTTTATGTGCAACTACATCGTGTCGGCCTTTGTCCGCAACGACGGTGCGCCCTCGCTGGCCATGGTGGCCACGCTGAGCGGCAGCCTGTTCAATGTGGTGTTCGACTACATCTTCATGTTCCCCATGGGGCTGGGGCTGGCCGGTGCGGCACTGGCCACCGCCGTTTCGCCGATGCTCAGCATCGCCATCTGCAGCCGCCACTTCTTCCAAAAAGACAACACGGTGCAGTTCGTGCGGCAGCTGCCCTCGGCAAAGCTGCTGGGGCAGAGCTGCCAGCTGGGCATCTCCGGCTTTGTGGGGGAGATGTCCTCCGGCGTGACCACGACGGTGTTCAACTTCCTGCTGCTGGGTCTGGCCGGGAATGTGGCCGTGGCGGCCTACGGCGTCGTGGCCAACTTTGCGCTGGTGGCCACCGCCATTTTCAACGGTGTGGCCCAGGGTGCCCAGCCGCTGGTGAGCCGCTGCTACGGCCACAGTGACCGGGCCGGAGCCAGGAAGCTGCTCATTCTGGGCAGCTGCACCGCGCTGGCAGTGGCGGCCGTGCTGTACGCGGTGGTGTTCGGCATGACCGACACGCTGGTGGGCTGGTTCAACAGTGAAAACTCGGTGCAGATGGCCCGGTTTGCCCACAACGGCATGCGGCTGTACTTCGTGGGCTACTTCTTTGCCGGGTTCAACATCGTGGCGGCGGGCTACCTGAGCGCCACCAACCGCCCGGTGGAAGCCTCGGTCACCTCCATCTGCCGCGGCGTGGCGGCCATTGTGGTCTGCTCGCTGGTGATGAGCGCCCTCTTTGGCATGAACGGCGTGTGGGCGGCCTTCCCGGCATCGGAGTTGCTGACGGCGCTGCTGACCCTGTTTTTGCTGTTGCGCCCCAAGCCGCAACCTTAAATAAACAGCTCCTGCTCTCGCTGGGCCTCCTGGGGGGACAGCCCGGAGTGGATGGAATGACCGGCCAGTGTCCGCCATTGTGCGGGGGACTGGCCGGTTTCTTTTTTGAACACCCGGCACAGGTAGTTGGCCCCGGAAAAGCCGCACAGGCTGGCCACCACGTCCAGCGTGTACTCCCGGTGCAGCAGCAGCCGCTGGGCGGCTTCCACCCGCACCCGGGTCAGATAGCGCCCCGGCGGGATGCCCAGCGCGGCGGTGAAGGTGCGCACCAGATGGCTCTTGGACACCCCCAGCCGCTCGCTGAGCTCCTCCACGCCGTACAGGCCCGCGTAGTTGGCCCGGATGTCTGCGATGGCGGCCTGCACCAGCGGCGGCAGGGCGGGGGCGGCGCTGTCGGCGTCGGCCAGCTCACACAACAGGGCAAAGGCCAGCTGGCTGCGCACCCGGCCCGGCAATTCCTGCTCCGAGGCAAGGCGGTCCAGCAGCTCGGCGGCGGCGGGGCAGGTCTCGCCCCGGGCCAGAAAAGGCAGCTCGTGCAGCCCGGCCAGAAACTGGGCGCTGGCCTGCCCGGTGAGCTGGACGCACAGCAGGTGGCAGCTGCCTTCCGGCTCCAGCACCAGCGGGGCGCGGCTCAGCACCAGATGCCCGGCCGGGACGCTCTGGGGCGGCAACAGCAGCGCAGCCCCGGCGGGCAGGGGCCCGGCAGAGGGCACACTGGCGGTGCACCGCCCGCTGGAAACAAGGCAGACCCACAGCCCGTCGCCGGTCAGGGTGAGAGGCGCGCAGGGCTGCACATCCTGCACCTGCCCGGGCGCGGCCACGGCATTCCAGTCAAACAGCAATATCCGACACCTCAAATCAATAAAATGCTATTTTATATCACAAAATAATCTGTTATTATA
>ENA-OUPO01000252-OUPO01000252.1-human-gut-metagenome-genome-assembly--contig:-NODE-252-length-28797-cov-50.5357_pt1 | contig 28797 bp, 22 predicted proteins | sample MGYA00237940_ERZ548809 | MGnify/ENA primary metagenome ERZ548809 (study PRJEB26490, sample SAMN05194695) | human gut metagenome | biome: terrestrial biome; feature: human-associated habitat; material...
AGGCACTGGATGCCGCAGGCAAAAAGGTGGGCGTGAACTTTGTGGGCGGCTACACCGCCCTTGTGCACAAGGGCTTCTCGGCCGGTGACCGCCGCCTGATCGAGTCCATCCCCCGCGCACTGGCCGAGACTGACATCGTGTGCAGCTCGGTGAATATCGGTGCCACCAAGGCGGGCCTGAACATGGATGCCATCAAGCTGATGGGCGAAGCCGTGAAGAAAGCCAGCGAGCTGACCGCCGACCGCCAGTGCATCGGCGCGGCAAAGCTGGTGGTGTTCTGCAACGCACCCGAGGACAATCCCTTCATGGCCGGTGCATTCCACGGCCCCGGCGAGCCCGACTGTGAGATCCACGTCGGCGTTTCCGGCCCCGGCGCTGTGCGCGCCGCGCTGGCAAAGCTGCCCAAGGATGCTCCCATCGACGAGGTGGCGGAGCTGGTCAAGCGCACCGCCTTCAAGATCACCCGCGTGGGCCAGCTGGTGGCCAATCTGGCCTCCAAGGCTCTGGGCGTGCCCGCGGGCATCATCGACCTTTCGCTGGCCCCCACCCCTGCTGTGGGCGATAGTGTGGCCAACATTCTGGAAGAGATGGGCCTTGAGACCTGCGGCTGCTGCGGCACCACGGCCTGCCTGGCCCTGCTGAACGATGCTGTGAAGAAGGGCGGCGTGATGGCCTCCAACCATGTGGGCGGCCTCTCCGGTGCCTTTATCCCCGTCAGCGAGGACGACGGCATGATCCACGCCGCCGAGTGCGGCTGCCTGACCATCGAAAAGCTGGAAGCCATGACGGCTGTCTGCTCAGTGGGCATCGATATGGTCATCATCCCCGGCGATACCACCCCCGCTGTCATCAGCGCCCTGATCGCCGATGAAGCCGCCATTGGCATGGTGAACAGCAAAACCACCGCTGTCCGCGTCATTCCCGCCATCGGCCGCAAGGCAGGCGAGATCCTGGATTTCGGCGGTCTGCTGGGCTATGGCCCCATCATGCCGGTGAATCAGCGTGACCCCTCGGTGTTCATCAACCGCGGCGGCCGCCTGCCGGCTCCCATGCAGTCCCTGAAGAATTAAACCTCTCAGTCACCTGCGGTGACAGCTCCCCTAGTAGGGGAGCCCTTGGCATTACAGTCAGGCTTCACTGCAAAAATCAAGTATCAGAATAAAATGTGTCAAACAGGCCCATTCTCTGGTTATCATTTCCAGAAAAGGGGCCTGTTTTTTATGCTGCCATTCTTTGCCCGCCCGCTCACCCGCCGTGAGATGGCGCTGGGGTGCGCCGTGCTTTCCCTTGCGCTGCTTCTGAGCGCCCTGCCTGCTGCCCTGCGCTGGGGGCAGGCACAGCTGGACACCGGGGCCCTCCTCTGTGCCGACACCCTGCGCTTCCACATCCGGGCCGACAGCGATTCCCCTGCCGACCAGACCGTCAAGCTCGCCGTGCGGGATGCTGTTCTGGCCTACACCGATGCCCACTGCACCGCACAGGACAAGCCTGCCGCCCTGCGCTGGGCGGCAGAGAACCTGCCTGCGCTGGAGCTGACGGCCCGGGCCGTGCTGGCAAGGCGGGGGATCTTTTCCACCGTTACGGTACAGCTGGTGGAAATGTACTTTGATACCACCCGCTATTCCACCGGCATCCTGCCCGCCGGGCGGTATCAGGCCCTGCGCATCGACCTGGGCGGCAACGCCCGTCACGGCAAAAACTGGTGGTGCGTGCTCTACCCGGGGCTGTGCCGTTCTGCCTGCGGCACTTATGCTCTGCCGGAGGAAAACGATCTGGTGTGTGGGTCGTATGTGGTGCGGTTCAAGTGTGTGGAGTGGTGGCAGCGGGTGACGGCAAACCGGGAGGATCAGGTGCTGGTCGAAACGGCCTCGCCCTCTCAGGCGCGAAGCAAAGACGGAGAGGGCAAAAAACGCTATGGCACACCTCCCCACTGCGCTGCATACGCTGTCGTGGAAGGAGTGTGACCACAATGGCGATCCCCGCTTATTATTCGTTGATCCAAAAGGGCTCCTACGGCCCGGACGAAGCTCTGGTGCAGACCTGGCTGAACGGCGTGCGTGACCAGTGCAGCTATTACCCCGCACTGACCATAGACGGCCACTTTGGCACCAGGAGCGAAAACGCCGTGAAAGAATTCCAGCTCCGGAACAGTATGAACATGGACGGCAAAGTCGGGGCCAACACCTGGAATGCCCTTTACGCAAAGTACACCGCAAAGCACGGGCTGGCGGTGCCCTATCCCGGCATCGTGATGCGCACCGGTATGTCCGGCGGCACCATCCGGCTCATCCAGCAGAAGCTCAACACGCTGGGGGAGAAGATCGGCACGGACGGAAAGTTCGGCTCCCGGACTGCCGCCGCTGTTCAGCGGTTCCAGCGCCGCAATGGCCTGACCGCTGACGGTGCCGTGGGCAAAGCCACCTGGGCAAAACTGTTCCCCGCTAGTTAAAAATTTCAATCGGCTCCGGGCAAAAATGCGGTTAAGAGATCTTCACGCCGACAGGCGGGAATCTCCAGCATTTTTGTTCGGAGCCCTCTGCTTTGGGGTTACTAGGGGCGAGCAGCCCCTAGTTCGTGCCTCCCGCGCTTCGAAAGTAGCGGGTGCTTTTCTGGTTCTCTTTTGGCACGCAAAAGAGAACATTCCGTGGTATAATAGAGCCATCCTTTTAGAAAGGGGGCTTCCCCATGCGTTTTCTCCACCTCTCTGACCTGCACCTGGGCAAACGGGTCTGCGAGTTCTCCATGCTGGACGACCAGCGCTATATTTTAGAGCAGATCTTATCCCTGCTCGATTCCCGCCCCGTGGATGCCGTGCTGCTGGCCGGTGACCTGTACGACAAACCCGTGCCGCCTGCCGAGGCGGTCCGCCTGCTGGACTGGTTCCTCACCGAGCTTTCCCACCGGAAGCTGCCGGTGTTCGCCATCTCGGGCAACCACGATTCCGCCGACCGGGTGGCCTTTGGCTCTGCCCTGCTGGCCGAAAGCAGGGTCTACGTCTCGCCGGTGTTTTCCGGCCCGCCGGAGCCCATCACCCTCACCGACGCACACGGCCCGGTCGATCTGTACTTACTGCCCTTTTTGAAGCCCGCTATGGTGCGGCACGTCTGGCCGGACGCGCCCATTGAGAGCTACAACGATGCCCTTGCCTGCGTGCTGGATCACTGTTCGCCTGACCCGGCCCGCCGCAGTGTGCTGGTGGCACACCAGTTCGTGGCAGGAGCTGCCTCCTGCGAGAGCGAGGAGCCCAGCGTGGGCGGCATCGACTGGGTGGATGCCGCCCTGTTCGACAAGTTCGACTATGTGGCGCTAGGGCATCTGCACAGCCCCCAGAAGGTAGGCCGGGACACCCTGCGCTACTGCGGAACGCCGCTGAAATATTCCTTCTCGGAGGCCAGCCAGCACAAGAGCGTGACCTTTGTGGAGCTGGGCGAAAAGGGCAGCGTGACCATTGCCGCCGAACCGCTGGTGCCCCGGCACGATCTGCGGGAGCTGCGCGGCAGCTACATGGAGCTGACCGACCGCCGCAATTACGAGGGCACCGCCGTGGACGATTACCTGCACATCACTCTGACCGACGAACAGGACATTCCCGAGGCACTGGCCCGCCTGCGGGTCATCTACCCCAACCTGATGCGGCTGGATTACGACAACCGCCGCACCCAGACCCGGCAGGAGCTGGATGCCCCTGCAAAGGCCGAACAGAAAACACCGCTGGAACACTTTGCAGATTTTTACCAGCTGCAGAACAACCAGCCCCTGACCGATGAGCAGGCGGCATTCTGCCAGCAGCTCATTGAAAGCATCTGGAAGGAGGAGGACGCATGAGACCGCTCAAGCTGACCCTCTCGGCCTTTGGCCCCTATGCAGGCACCACCACCCTGCCGCTGGAGCAATTGGGCAGAGGCGGGCTCTACCTTGTCACCGGCGACACCGGCGCGGGCAAGACCACCCTGTTCGATGCCATCACCTACGCCCTGTATGATCATTCCAGCGGCGGCGTGCGGGATGGGGCCATGCTCCGCAGCAAATACGCGGACCCCGGCACCCCCACCTTTGTGGAGCTGGAATTTGAGGTGCGGGGGCAGCGGTACACCGTCCGGCGCAACCCGGAGTATCTGCGCCCCAAGGCACGGGGCGAGGGGTTTACCACCGAAAAGGCGGATGCCGCCCTGACCTATGCCGACGGCCGCCCGCCTGTGGCCAAAGCCAAGGAGGTAACTGCCGCCGTCATTGATATCATCGGACTGGACTACAACCAGTTTTCCCAGATCGCCATGATCGCGCAGGGACAGTTCACCCGCCTGCTCAATGCCACCACCGAGGAGCGGAGCAAGATTTTCCGGAAGCTGTTCCGCACCCAGCGCTACCAGAAACTGCAGGAGGCACTGGCCGAGGAAAACTCCGCCCTCACGGCCCGGCGCGCCGCCCTGAACGCAAAGCTGGACGCAGTGCTTGCGGGCATCTCGTATGATGCCGCAGACCCGGAGGCCGAAGTGCTGGGGGCGCTCTCGGCGCAGATGCCGCCGGACGCAGTGGCCACCCTGCTGGAGGGACTGACCGCCCGGCAGGAAGCCGCCGCCGCACAGACCGCAGACGCGCTGGCCGCACTGGACAGGCAATTGAGCACGTTACAGACCACGCTGGGCGCGGCAGAGCAGGCAGAGCGCCAGCGGCAGGAGGTTGCCGGAGAGCTGGCCAAGGCCCGTAGCACCGCCCAGCTGGAATCCGCCAAGGCCAGCACCCGGCGCAAAACACTGGAAGCACTGGATGCGGCACTCACGGCTTCTGAAGCAGAGCTTGCCGCTCTGGCCGATGCCGACACCCGCCGGGTGGAGCTGGAGGCAGAAGCGGCCCGTCTTGCCCAGCGGGAAACCGCACTGAACGAGCTGGCCCGGAGCCTGACAGAGTGTCAGCACCGGAACACAGCCGCACGCACCGCGCAGGAGGCCTACCGGCAGGCGGCGGTCAGACAGACCGAGGCCCATTCTGCCCGTGACACACTGGAGCGTGCCTTTCTGGATGCGCAGGCGGGTCTGCTGGCTCAGACGCTGGAAGAGGGTGCCCCCTGCCCTGTCTGCGGCAGCACCCACCACCCGGCCAAAGCCCACCTGCCCCGCACCGCCCCCACCGAAGTGCAGGTGAACAAAGCCAAGCAGGCCGCTGCCCAGGCCGACAGCGCCGCACAGGAGGCCAGTGCCGCCGCGCGGGAAGCACTGACGCGGGAGCAGGAGGGCCGCGCCCAGCTGCGGAAGGATGCCGAAGCGCTCCTGCCCGAACGGTTCACTTCGCCCGAGGGGCCGGTGCCTCTGACCGTGAGCCTGCTCAAGACTGCGCTGGCCGAGGAAAATGATGCTCTGCACACCGCACAGGCTGACCTGAACCAGCGCCAGATCAAAAACCATACCGACTGCCGCCGCAAAAAAGAACTGGAAGCCCAGCGCAAAGCACAGGCAGAACAGCGCACCGCTCTGGAAGCGCAGGTGACGGCAGCCCAGCAGGCTGCTGCCGCCGCCCAGGCTGCGGTGCAGACACTGGAAGCCCGGCAGGCTGCGGAGCAGACCGCGCAGCCCCAGAAGATCGCGGCGCTCAAGGCAGAGCAGAACGAGCTGCTGGCCCGGCGCAAAGCCCTTGCCGCACAGGAGAAAGACCTGAACGCCCGGCTGCTGCCCAACCGGAGGGCGCTGGCCGATCACCGGAAGCTTGCCGACCAGCGGGACGCGCTGGATGCCCGCTGGCAGTGGGTAAACGCGCTGGCCTCCACGGCGGGCGGCACCCTGAGCAGCAAGCAGAAGATCCGGCTGGAGGCCTACATCCAGATGAACTACCTCGACCGCATCCTTGTCCACGCCAACACCCGCCTGATGCAGATGACGGCGGGCCAGTACGAGCTGGAGCGCATCGGTGCCGAGAACCAGCGCAGCCAGTCGGGCCTTGACCTGGGAGTCATCGACCACTACAACGGCACCCGCCGCAGCGTCAAGACCCTGTCCGGCGGCGAGAGCTTCAAGGCCTCGCTGGCGCTGGCCCTGGGTCTTTCCGATGAAGTCCAGAGCACCGCAGGCGGCATCCGGCTGGACACCCTCTTCCTCGATGAGGGCTTCGGCTCGCTGGATGAGGAATCGCTGGAGCAGGCCATCCGGGTGCTTTCCGGCCTGACCGAGGGCGACCGACTGGTGGGCATCATCTCCCATGTCGCCGCCCTGAAGGACCGCATCGACCGGCAGGTGATCGTGCACAAGGAGCGGAGCGGGGGCAGCTGGGTGGAGATTGTGACGTAACCAGAAGACACACCCTCTCAGTCATCGCTGTCGCGATGCCAGCTCCCCCAAAGGGGGAGCCTTTGGCGAGTTTACCGCAGGCATCTGCTAAAGGGCAAGGCACTTTTGGCTCTCCCTTCGGGAGAGCTGGCTGCGAAGCAGACTGAGAGGGCAAGCCTGGTTGTGGGGCAGCTTTACCTTTCAGAATAATAAGCCTTTAAAAGGGAAAATTATTTGCGGAGGTGTTTCTTATGTCCCACAAGCAAAAGCACGTCGGCCCCACATCCAGCCGGGTGAGCCCGCCGCTGGGGGCGCTGCCCAGCCAGCCGGACAGCCCGGAGGTGCAGCTGCCGCCGCCGGAACCGGATCTGCCGCCGATCCAGGCGGTCCCTATGACAGACGGCACACCGGCAGCCTGTATGCAGAAAAACGCCAAGGAATTTCTGGCAGGAAATACACCCGGGGTAATGGCGCAGTATGCCCCCGGGCTGTTCACGGAGCAGAAGCGAAACAGCCGCCAGCCCGCACCGGATGACCCGGAGGCGGTAAAAGAACTGGTTCGCCTGCGGGAAGAGGAGCCTTATGGTTGACCCTCTCCGTCACGCCTCGCGCGCCAGCTTCCCCGGCGGGGGAGCCCTTGGCAGAACGTGCCGTTCTGTGAAGATCGCTTGCGGCTCCTGCAAGTAAAATCAAAATTTTCAAATTATTTTCCAATTACCTGTTGAAATCTTCGCCGCGTTCTTATATTATGATAACAAACAAAGCAAAGGCAGGTAAGGAAACATGGCAGAAATCAAATACGAAGTGGTCCAGCGCATTGCAGTGCTGTCTCAGCGTCCCCGCGGCTGGGAGCGCCAGCTCAACCTCATCAGCTGGAACGACGGCGAACCCAAGTACGACATCCGTGATTGGTCCCCGGACGGCACCCGCATGGGCAAGGGCATTTCCCTGAGCGGCGAAGAGCTGGCCATCCTCAAGGGCATTCTGGAAGATCTGGAGCTGTAAGATGGACTACCGTGAGGAGTTTTTGCAGATCTGGCATCAGTATGTCTCCCGCCCGGGCAGCGAAAAGCTGCTGGACTGGCTGGACAACAAGACGGATTTCTTCTCGGCTCCGGCCTCCACCCGGTTCCACGGGGCCTGTGACGGCGGCCTGTGTATGCACAGCCTGAACGTCTACCATGCCCTCCACGACGGCTTTTTCACCGAGGGTGAGAGCGAGGAGAGCTATGCCATCTGTGCTCTGCTGCACGATCTGTGCAAGGCCAACTACTACAAAAAGGGCACCCGCAATGTGAAGAACGATGCCACCGGCCAGTGGGAAAAGGTGCCCAGCTACAGCGTGGAGGATCTGTTCCCCTATGGCCACGGCGAGAAGAGCGTGTTCCTGATCGAGCGGTTTATGAAGCTGAAGGTCGAGGAAGCGGTAGCCATCCGCTGGCACATGGGCGGCTTTGACGATGCGGCCAAGGGCGGCTGCTTCGCCATCTCGGAGGCTTACGACAAATACCCGCTTGCCGTCAAGCTCCACATTGCCGACCTGAAGGCCACCTACCTCATGGAACACCGCACCAGCGCCGTGCGGTAACATCCCCAAGACGCAAAAAAGACGATGCACAGCGTTTGTGCATCGTCTTTTTGTTATACAGTCATTAAGCTTTCCAGCTGATGTACCAGATCCACCGCCTGATGGTCGAGTGCCGTGGTGGGCTTCCAGTCCGGCTGCGCAAAGGGGCAGCGTTCCTCCTCCGGTTCCGGCGGTGCGGCCTGCGGGGCAGGCTCCTGCTCCGGCGCAGCATCTGCCCGGGGCGGCTCTGCCTTGGGGGCATCTGCCGCCGGGTGGAACACGATCACCGGCAGGCCGGGCTGTTCCAGCACCTTGGGCTGCGGGGGCACAGGCGGCAGCAGGCTGTTTGCCCGCGCCTGCTCACACAGAGCTTCCAGCTCGGCGTTCTCCTGCCGCAGTGCCACCATCTCCCGCTCACAGGCGTAAAGCCGGGTCTGGTAACGGCGGATCTCCGCATTGGCAGCAGCAAGACGGCGGTTCAACAGCTCCGCCTGAGCGGGCTGGCTCGGGAGCCGTCTCCCGGTTTCCGGTTCGACCTGCGCCATCATTTCCTCCACTTCCTGCACCCTGCGCAGAGCGCGGCGGTATTCACGGGCAGCGGCGGCACAATAACGCTCCACACAGCGCAGCACACTGGTCCTGCGGCAGCTCAGCCATTCGGTGCGCAGCCAGATGTCGTTTGGTACCATCTCTGCTCCTCCCGCTCACGCGCGCAAGAGACCACGCCCCCTCCCGGGCGGTTCACACTGTAACTTACAAACTTACTTGCGCTTATTCAGGATCGCCAGCAGCTCGTCGTAGTAACGGTTGTCGCTGCTTTCTTCCTCCACCGGCTTTGCAGCGCTGTTTGCGGCGGCAGCAGGCTGCTGCTTTGCGGCACCCGCGCCGGACACATCAGAGCTGAACACTGCGCTGGGGGTGGAAGCACCGGCACCGGCGGCGTTGTTCAGGCTGCTGCGCAGGCCATCGGCGGCCTTGTTGTCAAAGCCGGTGGCCACAACGGTAACGCGCATCTCATCGGACAGGTTCTCATCGAACGCAGTACCCCAGATGATGTTTGCATCGGGGTGAGCGCTCTGGGTGATGAGACCGGCAGCGGTCTCGACATCCTCCAGGCCGATATCGGGGCTGGAGGTGATGTTGATGATCACGCCGTGTGCACCGGCAATGCTGGTTTCCAGCAGCGGAGAGGAGATCGCAGCCTTGGCGGCGTTCTCTGCCTTGCCTGCACCCTTGGCGCTGCCCACGCCCATGTGGGCGTAACCGGCATCCTTCATAATGGAGCGCACATCGGCGAAGTCCAGGTTGATGAAGGCGGGCACATTGATCAGGGCAGAGATGGACTCCACGCCCTGACGCAGCACATTATCGGCAGCCTGGAAGGCGTTCATCAGGGTGATCTTTTCCTGGCTGATCATCTTCAGGCGCTCATTCGGGATAACGATCAGGCTGTCAACGTGCATGAGCAGGTTTGCGATGCCCTGCTCTGCCAGGCCCATCTTGCGCTTGCCCTCAAAGGAGAAGGGCTTGGTGACGATGCCCACGGTCAGGATGCCCAGATCGTGTGCCACCTCGGCCACAACAGGAGCCGCACCCGTGCCGGTGCCGCCGCCCATACCGGCGGTGATAAAGACCATCTGGGAGCCCTTCAGGGCATTTGCGATCTCGTCCTTGCTTTCCTCGGCAGCACGCTGGCCGATCTCGGGATCAGCGCCCGCGCCGCGGCCCTTGGTGAGCTTGGAGCCCAGCTGCACCTTGGTGGCAGCATGGTTCTTGGCCAGCGCCTGCTGGTCGGTGTTCATTGCAATAAATTCTACGCCCTGCAGACCGTCGCTGACCATGCGGTTGACTGCGTTGCCGCCGCCGCCGCCCACACCAATGACCTTGATCGTCGTAACATTTTCATCCATTTCTTCATCGAGCATGAGTGCCATAACTTTTGTCCTCCATCGGATATGTTATCGTAAACCTGCGCTTTTCGCACAAGAAGAGTTCGATACTATACTTATATAACTGTATCGTATCATCTTTTTGCCCCGATTGCAAGACAAATTTGTTTTTTTGCAGAGGTTTTTTTCACCGTCCCGTTTCCCGTGGCCGATTCCCGCCGAATTTGCGCCCCCAAACCGGCCAAAATCTCTGTAAATCCGGCATATCCCCGGTCGATATGCGCCGGGTGGGTGATGACCGTGGTTCCCCGGGCCGCAAGCCCCGCCAGCACCAGTGCCGCCCCGCCCCGCAGGTCGGGGGCCTCCACCTCTGTACCGCGCAAAAGGCCGCCCGGCGCAATGGTCAGCACCCTGCCCGCCGCTTCGGCCTGTGCGCCCAGGCGGCAAAAACCCTCGGCACAGCCGAACCGGCGCTCAAAGATCACGTCCTCGATGCTGCTCTCGCTGTCGGCACAGAGCATTGCCGCCGCCAGCAGCGGGGCGGCATCGGTGGCAAGGGCCGGATAGGCCCCGGTGAACACCCGGCCTGCCCCGTGCAGCCGCCCAAAGCGGGAAATTCGCACCGTATCCCCTGCCGGTTCCACCCGGCACCCCATTTGTCCCAGAATTTCCAGCACCGGCGCATAGAGCGCAGGGGCGCAGCCGGTCAGTTCCACCCGGCCGCCCGCCGCCGCACAGCCGCAGGCCAGCGTGGAAGCAAAAATACGGTCGGGCAGGGGCGAAAAACAGCACCCGGAAAGCCCCCGCCGCCCTTCGATGCGGATCGTGGAGCTGCCCGCCCCCTCGATGCAGCCGCCGCACCGGTTCAGAAAAGCGGCCAGGTCTGCGATCTCCGGTTCCCGGGCCGCTCCCCGCAGGATGGTCCTGCCTCTGGCACAGGCAGCGGCCAGCAGAAGCGTCTCGGTGGCCCCTACGCTGGGGAAACGCAGGGTGATCTCGGCCCCGTGCAGGCCGGAGGGAGCCGTCAGCACCAGCCGCCCCTCCCCCGCTTCCAGCTCCACCGCCCCCATTTTTGCCAGCCCTGCCAGATGCAGGTCGATGGGCCGGGCCCCGATGCGGCACCCGCCGGGCAGGCTGGTCTCGGCGCGGCCCAGCCTTGCCAGCAGGGGCGCGCAGAACAAAATGGAGGCCCGCATTTGTCCCGCTGTTTGCCCCGGCAGGGTGCTGTTGGCAGGCGGACCGGAGAGGACCGCGTCACTGCCCTCCCACCGGGCGGCACAGCCCACGCCCCGCAAAAGCGCCATGCAGTGCTCCACATCCGCAAGGCGGGGCACAGCCTGGAGCCGTACCTCTCCCGTGCAGAGCAGCGATGCCGCAAAAAGCGGCAGAACGCTGTTTTTCGCTGCCGGAATTTTTACGCTTCCGTTCAGCGGGCGGCCCCCTGTCACCACGATCCGTTCCTCCATGTCCGTGCCCCCATTCCGCAAAAGATACCCCACCGTATGCAAAACAGGGCCGGAGTGTGAGGCGGACAAGTTTGTTTTGTAATTTATAGCATCCTCGCCCTCTCAGGCGCTTCGCGCCAGCTCTCCCAAAGGGAGAGCCTTTGGCAATTCAACTTTATGTTTTCTATTCCGTCAGGTCTCACCTCTTGATACGGATAGGACAATACCCATCTCTCCCAACAACATCATCAGGCTCGTTCCTCCGGAGGAGAAAAAGGGCAGGCTGATGCCGGTGTTGGGGATGGTATTGGTGACCACGGCCACATTGAGGACAGCCTGCAGGGCCACCTGCACGGTAAAGCCCACCACCAGCAGCGCCCCAAAACGGTCGGGAGCATGGGCGGCAATGGTAATGCCCCGCCAGAGCAGCAGCACGAACAGCAGCACCACGGCGCAGGCCCCCACAAAGCCCAGTTCCTCGCAGACGATGGAGAAGATGAAGTCGTTCTGGGGTTCGGGCACAAACAGATGCTTCTGGCGGCTGTTCCCCAGCCCCAGCCCGGTGGCCCCGCCTGAACCGATGGCGTACAGGCTCTGGATGGTCTGGTGGCCGTCCCCCAGCGGGTCAGCAAAAGGGTCCTGCCAGGAGCGCAGGCGGTCGGCAGCGTAGGGCACAAGGTCCGGCATAACGACCACCGCCGCCCCGATGGCGGCTGCCCCGCCCACGCCCGCCAGCACGAACCACCGCAGACCTGTACCGCCCACGAACATCAGCACAGCTCCGATGCCCAGGATCAGCAAGGTGCCCGAAAGGTGGGGCTCCAGCAGCATCAGCGCCGCCACCACCCCCAGCACCAGCACAAAGGGCAGCACCCCCACCGCAAAGCTGCGCATCCTGTCATGGTTCAGCGAGATGATATGCGAAAACACCAGCACCACGGCAAATTTTGCGATCTCGCTTGGCTGCAGGGTGCCCACCCCCGGCAGCACCAGCCACCGTTTGCAGCCGTTGTATTCCGGCATAAAAAGCACCACCACAAGCAGCACCAGCGAGATTCCCAGCAGCGGCCAGGCCAATTTGTGGAAGATGTGGTAGTCCACCCGGCTGGCCAGCCACAGCCCCGCAATGCCCATGGCAGCGTAGAGCAGCTGGGGGCGCAGGTAGGCAAAGGCATCGCCCCGCCGGTAAAGGGCTACCGCCCCCGATGCACTGCCCAGCATCACCAGCCCGAACCCCACCAGCGTGAGTACCAGCACCAGAAACGGCAGGTCCATGGCCGGCAGAGCCTGCAGCGGTGCCTTGTGCTGCCCGCCTGCCAAGGCAGTCAGTTTCATGTCGTCACCCCCAGTTTTACTATTGTACGCCATGCTGCTGTTGACTATACGGATATTATCGTGACGTTGTGCATATCTTGTACACTAGCTCACCCTCTCAGGCGCTTTGCGCCAGCTCCCCCAAAGGGGGAGCTTTTGACAAAATCATAAACTTTGTATCGAATGCCAAGGCCTCTCCCTTCGGGAGAGGTGGCATCGCGTCAGCGATGACGGAGAGGGTGAGCCCGTTAAAGGGGGTGACATCATGCCCAAATTTCTCCGCACCCTGCCCGAGCGGGGATTCCGCCGCCGGGCACGGGCCGTGGCGGTGCTGTTCTGTGCCGTCTGCCTGGGGCTGGCCGTGCGGCTCTTTTTCCTGCAGGTGCGCACCGACGGCTTTTATGCCGACCGCGCACAGGGCCAGCAGCTGCGGGACACCGTGGTCCCCGCAGACCGGGGGCGCATTTACAGCGCCGACGGCCTTTTGCTGGCCGCCAACAGCAGCTGCTGGACCCTGCGGGCCTCGCCCCGGGAGATGCCGGAAGAAAAAATCAACCTTGCCGCCCACGGCCTTGCGGAGATCTTAGCGCTGGACGAAGCGGCCCTGCTGGAAAAATTCAGCGACCGCCGCTCCAACGACTGCCTGCTCCGCTACCGGGTGGACCGTGCCGCAGCCGATGCCGTGCGGAATTTCTGCGAGGAAAACCGCATCACCGGCATCCGCATCAATCAGGACAGCAAGCGCTGGTATCCGCAGGGCGCGTTTCTGGCTTCGGTGCTGGGGTTCACCAATGTGGACAACGCAGGGGTGGCAGGGCTGGAACTGAAATATGATGATTTGCTCACCGGGGAAAACGGCGTGGTGCTCACGGCTGTCAACGCCTGGGGCTACACACTGGAGCAGAGCTACGAGACCGAGTGTTTTCCCACCGAGGGGGACGGCCTGCGGCTCACCATCGACAGCTGTATCCAGCACTACCTTGAAAATGCGCTGTCCTACGCTGTGCAGGAGCACCATGTGGCGGCGCGGGCCGTGGGGATCGTCATGGATGTAAACACCGGGGCCGTGCTGGCCATGTCCACCACGCCCTCCTATGACCCCAACGAGCCCCGCGTCATTGCCGACACCGCCGCCCGGAACGCCGTGGAGGCCCTGACCGGTGATGCGCGCAAGGCCGCTTTGCAGCTGGCCCAGCAGACCCAGTGGCGGAACAAGGCCGTCAGCGACCTGTACGAGCCGGGCAGCGTGTTCAAGCTCATCACCTGCGCGGCGGCGCTGGATGCCGGAGCCATCACAAAGCATTCCAGCTTTTACTGCGGGGAATCCATCTCGGTGGCAGGCACCCGCTTCCACTGTGCCAACCACAAGCGCCACGGAGCCCAGAGCGTGACCCAGGCGCTGGAAAATTCCTGCAACCAGAGCTTCATCCAGATCGGGGCCCGGCTGGGCAGGGAGGCCTTCTGCGATTATTTTGCCGCCTTTGGCCTGCGGGAGCCCACCGGCATCGACCTGCCCGCCGAACCGAAAAAGAGCCTGTACTATACCGCCGACCGGATGGGCCCGGTGGAGCTGGCCTCCTGTGCCTTTGGGCAGAGCAGCAAGATCTCCTATCTGGAAATGGCGACGGCAGTCTGCGCCGTGGTCAACGGAGGAAAGCTGATGCAGCCTTACGTCGTCTCGGAGATCCTGGCCCCGGACGGCAGTACCATTGAGCAGCTCGCCCCTGTCTGCAAACGGCAGGTGCTCAAGGCAGAGACCAGCCATACCATGCGGGAGATGATGGAGGCCGTGGTGCTCCACGGCGGCGGGCGGAACGCCCAGATCCCGGGCTACCGGGTGGGCGGAAAAAGCGGCACCAGCCAGAAGCTGGACAGCGCCGACGAAAAAGCCCGCATTGCCAGCTTTGTGGCGGTGGCCCCCATCGACGACCCGCAGTTTCTCTGCCTGGTCTGCCTGGATGAACCCCACAGCTGGACGACCGCAGGCGGCAGCCTGTCGGCCCCGGTCTGTGCCGAAGTGCTGGAGCAGACGCTGGTGTACAGGGGCGTGCCCCGCACCACGGAAGCCCCGGCTGCCTCCACAGCAGAGACCGCCGCCGACCTCCCCGCTGACGGCGACAGTTTTGACGGGGCCTGAAAACGGGCAGCAAAAAAGACCGCCGAAGCGGTCTTGAAGTGCTTGTTTTCAGTTCTGGTGCGGCTGCTCGCGGAACTTGATCTCGCCGGTCTCGCTGTTCATGGATTCCACAATGGCAAGGCTCTCCAGCTGGATGCCCTTGCTGCGGATGAGCTCGCCACCCTGCTGGAAGCCCTTTTCCACGGCAATGCCGATGCCCTCGACCGTGGCTCCGGCCTCCTTGGCCAGATCCAGCAGGCCCATCAGGGCACAGCCGTTTGCCAGGAAGTCATCGATGATCAGGACATGGTCCTCTGCGGTGAGGAACTTTTTGGAGACGATGACATTATAGATCTTCTTGTGGGTGAAGGACTGGATCTTGGTCTCATAGTTGTCGTAATCCAGGTTGATGCTCATGGACTTTTTGGCAAACACCACAGGCACATTGAACTCGCTGGCAACCACGGCGGCAATGCCGATGCCGCTGGCCTCAATGGTCAGCACCTTGTTGACGGGCTTGCCTGCAAACAGGCGCTTCCACTCCTTTGCCATCTCGCGGAACAGGGGGATGTCCATCTGGTGGTTGATGAAGCTGTCCACCTTCAGCACATTGCCCTCGCGCACGATCCCGTCTTTCTGAATGCGTTCTTCCAGCAGTTTCATATCCGTCTCTTCCTCCAAGCTTTGGTACAGCATTTTGATTTTACCTAGTATACCGGATTTGCCCCCCTGTTTTCAAGGTCTTTTGGCATTTTCTCTCTTGTTTTTCAGCAAAATCTGAGTATACTGGAAGCAACGGCTCCGGGTGGATTTCCGGGGCGCTCCGGGCACAGGGAAAGGTGCCCGTTTTCTGCATCCTGCCGTCTGTTCGGGCGGGATGCACTGTGAGGAGAAGGAGTATCACGCGTATGAAGACCGGATTGATCCTGGAAGGCGGTGCCATGCGGGGCATGTTCACCGCCGGTGTTCTGGATGTTCTGATGGAGCAGGGCATCACGGTAGACGGTATGGTAGGTGTTTCGGCGGGAGCAGTGTTCGGCTGCAACTACAAATCCCACCAGATCGGGCGGACCATCCGCTACAACACCACCTATTGCAACGACAAACGCTATGCCAGCTTCCGCAATCTGCTGCGCACCGGCAACCTGTACAGTGAGAATTTCTGCTACCACGAGGTGCCCGAAAAGCTCGACCCGTTCGATGACAAGGCTTTCCGGGAATCCCCCATGGATTACTTTGTGGTCTGCACCGATGTCCGCACCGGCGACCCCATCTATCATAAGTGCCGCACCGGTGATGCGGAGGATGTGCTCTGGATGGAAGCCTCGGCTTCCATGCCGCTGGCCGCAAAGATCGTCAGGATCGGCCATTACGGCCTGCTGGACGGCGGTGTTGCCGATTCCATCCCCATCCGCTTCTTTGAGTCCATCGGCTACAAGCGGAACCTCATCATCCTGACCCAGCCCAAGGGGTTTGTGAAAAAGAAGAATCCCATGCTGCCCGCCATCCGGGCACGGTATCTGCGCTATCCTGCCTTTGTGGAGGCTGTGGCCGACCGCCACGAGCGCTACAACGAAACCCTGAGCTACATCTCCATGCTGGAGCAGTCCGGCAAGGATTATGTCATCCGCCCGCCCATCCCGCTGGAGATCGGTGCCATGGAGCGTGACCCCGACCAGCTACGCCGTGTCTACGAGACCGGCCGGGCCGTGGCACAGATCCAGGTGGACAAGATCCGGGCCTTCCTTGAAACTGCAAAGGCCGAAGCCGAGGAATGATCACCACACTGTGAAAACAGTCCATGGCCCGGTAAGAATATGACAAAACGCACCCGCTCTGCAATGCGCAGAGCGGGTGCGTTTTTTGTGTCAGCGGAGCCATTGCCGCCCAGAACATCTGCCTTGCTGCACAGGAGCTGGGGCTTGGCGCAGTCTGGCTGGGCTTGTTTTGCTGTTCTCTCCGTCGTCCTCGCTGCTCTAATTTCAGCATTTGAATGCTGTTTGTCAGGGGCAGCGGTCGGCAGACGTGTTTTTTCATTTTGGGTCTTGACTTTTAATAGTTAGTCTTTCACGCAGTTTTACTTGCACCCCCCCCGAAAGTGGTATAATTTCCTTACAAGCACAAGCCCATGTTTTACCGGATTTGAAACTTTGTAAGGAGGTACCACTTATGATCTCTTATCGCAAACTCGCCATGCGTGTTCTGGGGCACAGCCCGGTTTCTGCGGTCAAAACAGCCCGCCGCTCCACCGGAAAGCGCGCCGCCGCCCTCGCCCTCACCGCCGCCCTTGTGGTCGGGATGACGCTCCCCGCCTTTGCCCAAGACTGGTACATTGAAGATGGTGACATCTCGATTTCGGCTGGTGAAAACGGCAACAATGTCACACAGGGAGGTACGACAACAGAGAATGACACGGACACGGTTATTAAAAGCAAGGACTCTTCTACCGCGTCTTCGAATACAGTAACGATCGATGCAGGTGAAGGCAAGACGGTGAATGTCACGCTGGATAACGTAACGATCAATGTAGACGAAGGGTCCAAGTATGGTTATGAACCGGACGCCTATAAGACCGCTGTAAGCGTTACCGGCAGCGGCAATACGAACATCGAGCTGAACGGCAACAACACGCTGACAAGCGGATATGGCCACGCCGGTCTGGAGCATAACAAGACCGACGACAGCGGCACGCTGACGATTCAGGACGAAAAGAATGATGATGGCTCCGCAAAGGGCAGTGCGTCCGATACTACTGGCAGTTTGACTGCCAAGGGTGGTGGCCACGGTGCTGGCATCGGCGGCAGTGACAAACAAGACGGCCAAGCGACCATTACGGGTGGTAAGATCACTGCCACGGGCGGTAATGGGGCTGCCGGTATTGGCGGCGGTGCCGGTGACAAGTACGCCGCCGTCGATGGTGACGGCGATGTGACAATTTCCGGTGGTACGATCACCGCTACGGGTGGTAGTGGGGCTGCCGGTATTGGTGGTGGCCTCGATGGCAACGGTACGGTCATAATTACGGGCGGCGATATCACCGCAAAGGCTAGGGGCTATTATGGTGCCGGTATTGGTGGCGGTTGTGGCGAGATACCGAAGGACACTCTTATTGGAGGAAATGGCACTGTCACCATCAGCGGCGGCACCATCACCGAAGCCTCTGGTGGCTATATGGCTGCTGGCATCGGCAGCGGCTATCAGGGTCTGGGTACAGTGACCATTGAAGGTGATGCCGTCATCAAAAACGCACAGGGCGGTGAAGCTGGAGCCGGCATCGGCAGTGGCACCTATGGTGACAGCGAGATCATTATCAGAGGTGATGCAGTCATTGAAAATGCGGAAAGCAGCGCAAACGGCGCTGGCATCGGCAGCGGCCAAGGCGATTTGTATCCCGATGGCGATGGCATGGTAATCGATCTAACTGTAGGCAACGTGACCATTGAAGGCAACGCCAAAATCGAAAATGCAAAAAGTGGTTCTGGTGGTTCCGGCATTGGCGGCGGCGTTATTGGCATCGGCAATGTGATCATTAGAGGCAATGCTCAAATCGGAAACGCCACCGGCGGCGAAGAAGGTGCCGGTATCGGCGGCGGTGCTCTTGGCACTGGTGACGTGACCATCGAGGGCAATGTCACCATCGAAAATGCACAGGGCGGCGCTGGTGCTGCCGGTATCGGTGGCGGCGCAGAAACACAACCCGACACCGAGGATACCAGAAACAAAGTTTCCATCAAGAGCACCGAAGCCGGTTCTCCCAATATCACCGCCAAAGGCGGCGGCGTTCTGAATAACGAAGAAGCTCCTCTTCCCGGTGCTGCGGCCATCGGCAGCGGCAGCGTTGCTGACGGTGCTACTGAGGTAAAGTCTGATATTACCGTTGAAGGCAAGGTGACGATCGACGCCACATCGGGCGGCAATGTGGCCATTGGCGATTCGACCAACGGCGAAACGCGGTTCTCCGGTTTGCAGGTGGGCACCACCATCACCCGCCGCAATGCGAAGGGTGACGATGTTTCCCAGCCCGGCGATGTTGTACGCGAACCCGAAAAGCCCGCCCAGCCGACCGTGACGCCCACCGAAGGGGCAGAAGCACCTTCCAACGGCTCGGTGGAAGTGGAGCGCCCGGTCACGGTGGAGGGGCTGTATGTCACCAACGTTCTGGGCAAGCAGATCACCCACACCTGCACCCAGAACGGCACGACCCTGACCATCCGCGCCAACGGCATCGTGGCCTCGGCCCACCTGACGCTGGGCATGGTCCGCACCCTGAAGGCTCAGGGCGTGAAGACCCTTGTGTTCACCACCCTGCTCTCCCGCTCCACCACGGTCTCGGTGGATGCCCTGCTGGCGGCTGAACCCGACGCCCCCGATGAAACGGCCGTCGTCTGGACCCACACCGGCCCCCGCGCGGCATTGACCATTGACGGCGCAGACCACAGCGACCTGCTCAAGTAACCGAACGGAGCACACAACTTATAAACACGCAGCCGGGAGGCTTCCGCTTTTGGAACGCCTCCCGGCTGTTTCGTTATGCCGTTTTGGTTTTAAGGTAGTACCCGATGCCGATGGCAGTGGTTGGCATCGTGATGAAGTTCTTCCAGATCGTCATCTCCATCGTGGTGGGCATGGCAGCAGAATCCACCGCCCTGTCCATGGTGCGTGAGGTGGTGTTTGGTGTGGGCTTTGCCCTGCTGCCCCGGTTTTTCGGGCTGGATGGTGTGCTGTACTCCATGCCGCTGTCGGATATCCTGACCTTCCTGATCGCAGGCTATCTGATCTACAAGACCTACCATGAATTCAATTATCATATCGCGCTGGACAGCGGTGAACGGCATTGAAAAGTGCGCGGAGATCATCGAAAGCCTGGTTTGAATGAACCGGAGTCTGCTGCCATCCGGCTGTCACTGATCCAGGAAAAGAACCCCATGCCCAGACCATTGTGAACGGCCCGGACATGGGGTTTTATGGTTTTAATACAGTTACGCCCAGTTCTTCCGCCCGTAACGGGTGGTCAGCTGGCAGATCTCCTTTTGGAGCTTCTTGGTCAGCTGGGACTTTTTCAGCCGCCAGCGCCAGTTCTGGCCCACGGTGGAGGGCTGATTGATGCGGGCGGAGTTGTCCAGCCCCAGCCAGTCCTGCATGGGAATGATGCAGGTCGCCGCTGCGCTGCGCAGGATCAGTGCGATCATGCTTTTATAGAGCTGATCCTCCGGGGTGGCGTAGTCGAACAGATAATCCCGAACCATGGCGCGCTCCGCACCGGTGATGGTCTGGTACCAGGATACTAGCGTTTCGTTGTCGTGGGTGCCGGTATAGGCCACGCTGTTCACCGGGTAGTTATGGGGCAGGTAGTCGCTGGCGCTGCCGGTATCCCGGGAGTCAAAGGCAAATTCCAGCACTTTCATGCCAGGGAAGCCGCTGTCCCGCACCAGCTGACGCACGGTGTCGCTCATGTAGCCAAGATCCTCCGCAATGATCTCCCGTTTGCCCAGTGCCTGCTCCACAGCACGGAACAGCTCGATGCCGGGGCCTTTTTCCCAGTGGCCCGGCGCGGCAGTCTCGCTGCCGTAGGGGATGGAGAAATACTCATCGAAACCGCGGAAGTGGTCGATGCGCACCACATCATACAGCTCAAAGCAGTACCACAGGCGGGTGATCCACCACTGATAGCCGGTTGCGCGGTGTGCTTCCCAGCGGTAGAGCGGATTGCCCCAGAGCTGGCCGGTGGGCGAAAAGCCATCCGGGGGAACACCCGCCACCGCCGTGGGAATATTGTCCTTGTCCAGTTGGAACAGACCCGGGTTTGCCCATGCGTCCGCCGAATCCAGCGCCACATAGATGGGGATATCGCCGATGATGCGGATGCCTTTGCTGTTGGCATAGGCCTTCAGCCTGCGCCACTGCTGGTCGAACTTGAACTGGAGATATTTGTGGTACTCCACCTCAAAATACAGCTCCCGGCGGTAGTAGTCCATCGCGGGCTGCCAGCGCAGACGGATATCCTCGGCCCACTCGATCCACGGCTTGCCCTCAAAGCGGCCCTTCACCGCCATGAACAGGGCAAAATCGTCCAGCCACCACTTGTTTTTTTCGCAGAAGGCTGTAAACGCTTCGTTGTGGCCGATGTCGCTGCGGGAGTAAGCCAGCCGCAGCAGGCGGCCCCGCTCGGTATACAGACGGCTGTAGTCGATGTCATCTGCCTTGCGGCCAAAGCTCGCCTTTTTGCACTCGGCGGCAGTCAGCACCCCTTCCTCCACCAGTGCGTCCAGGCTGATGAAATACGGGTTGCCCGCAAAGGCGGAAAAGCTCTGATAGGGGCTGTCGCCGTAGCTTGTCACACCCAGCGGCAGGATCTGCCAGTAAGTCTGCCCGGCTTCCTTGAGCCAGTCCACAAAGTCGTATGCTTCCTGCGAAAAGCAGCCGATGCCGTAAGGGGACGGCAGACTGCTGACGGGCAGCAAAATGCCTGCACTTCTCTGCATCTTCATTTCCCTCTTCCTTTATAACTCGATCAGAACACCCGCGTGGTCGGATACCTGCGGCTCCTGCAGGCCGTTGAACACCACCCGGGTGCTTTTTACAGCGATCGCCTGGGAGCACCAGATCTGGTCAATGCGCTTTTTTGCCGCCGCATCCGGGGCATCCCGCCAGCCATCAATGGCCTGCACGACGGTGTAGCCCTCGTCCCGCTGCTGTGCCAGACGGTAGGTGTCCTGCCAGCCGCTGCGGAGCACAAGGTCGTAGCCCTCGCCCCGCACGTCGGCCTCACTGTTGAAGTCTCCCAGCAGAAAGGCGGTCTTTTTTGCGCCTGCCGCCCGGGACAGCGTTTCCCACTGGGCGGCAAAAGGTTCCACTTCGTCCTTCCACCAGCCCAGATGCACTGTGTAATACCAGACATCTCCTGCACAGATGCCCAGGGTGCGGCGGGTCCTCCAGTTGCTGTAATCGCCGGACTTGCTCAGCAGCAGATTTTCGGCAGCGGTGATGGGCGCACGGCTGAACACCGCCATGCCCTCATCGTACCTGTCGTAGCCGATCTTTGCCGGAAGCCAGCTCCAATGGTACTGCACGCCCCGCTTTTCCAGCATCCGGGCTACGGCTGCGGCGTGGTTGTCCGCTTTCAGCAGCACTGTATTGCCGGAGCAGGGATAATATCCCGCCGGAGCCTCTCCCAGCAGCGGAGCGGCGGCGGTCTGGTTCACCTCCTGCAGGGCGAACACCTCCGGCTGCTCCCTGGCGATAAAGTCTACAAAGATCTCCCGCTTTGCCTCATAGTCCGGCTCGATGAGGCTGTGGGTATTCAAAGTTAGCAGTTTCATAGCTTTTTACAGAATATCATTGATGTCAGATTTCAGAACGTCTGCCTTGGGGCCGTACACAGCCTGAATGCCGTCGCCCTTGACCAGCAGGCTCAGAGCGCCCTCGGCCTTCCATGCGGCAAGGTCAGCGACCTTGGCGGGATCCTTCACGGTAACGCGCAGACGGGTCATGCAGGCGTCCACCAGCACGATGTTCTCCCGGCCGCCCAGCAGGGCGATGATGCGCTCGGCCTGACCGTTATCGGACTTTTTGGCTGCCTTCTTCTCGGTCTTGGTGTCGGCTGCGGCATCGTCTGCGTTGTCATCGGTGTAGTTGCCCAGACGACCCGGCGTTGCCAGCTTGAGCTTGCCGATCATAAAGTAGGCCACGAAATAGCCGATGATGAAGAACGCCACCACGCAGAGCACAAAGTTGATGATGTCGCCGCCCAGACCGGCCTGCAGGGACATGGGGATGCGGGTGATGAATTCCAGATTGCCGAAGGAGTGCAGACGCAGATGGATGATGCCTGCCATGGCGAAGGCGCAGCCCTGCAGCAGTGCGTACACGATGTACAGCGGCATGGCGCAGAACATGAACATAAATTCCAGCGGCTCGGTCACACCGGTCAGGAACACGGCCAGCGCGGTGGAGATGAACATAGACTTATACTTTGCGCGCTTGTCGGCATCCACACGGCGGAACATGGCCAGCGCGATGCCCAGCAGCAGACCGGTTGCGCCGATCATCTGACCCACCTTGAAGCGGGCGGGGGTAACGGTGGTCAGCAGGTTGTTGTAAGCGGCCATGTCACCGGCTTTCTTGAAGTTGATGAGGTCGTTGGCCCATGCCAGCCACAGCGGGTCCTGACCAAACACCTGGCTGCCCGCATTGACACCGGTGGCAATGGTGTAGGTGCCGCCGAAGGAAGTGTAGTTCATGGGGATGGTCAGCATGTGGTGCAGGCCGAAGGGCAGCAGCAGACGCTCCAGCGTGCCATAGATGAACGGAGCCAGAACGGGAGAAGTCTCGGAAGAGTTTGCGATCCAGATGCCGAAGTTGTTGATGCCGGTCTGGACCACAGGCCAGAACAGTGCCAGCACCATGGAAATGACCACAGAATAGGCAATGACCACCATAGGCACAAAGCGCTTGCCGTTGAAGAAGGCCAGTGCATCCGGCAGCTTGCGGAAGTTATAGTATTTATTGTAAGCCACGCCGCCCACGAAACCGGCAATGATGCCCACGAACACGCCCATGTTCAGGGCCGGGGCACCCAGCACGGAGGTGAAGTAGCCGTTGACGGCGATCTCCCGCCCGAACAGGGTGTGGGTCACGGCGTTGGGGTCTTCCAGCATGGCGCTGGTGACACCGAAGATGTTGCCGGTGATGACATTGATGAGGGCAAATGCCAGCACTGCCGCAAAGGCACCGCCCGCACGCTCCTTTGCCCAGCTGCCGCCGATGGCCACGGCAAACAGGATGTGCAGATTGTTGATGACCGCCCAGCCAATGTTTTCCATGGTGGTGCCAATGGTCATAACTGCCGCAATGTCACCGCCGCCCATCTGCACCAGCTTGCCCAGACTGATCATCAGACCGGCAGCAGGCATGACGGCGATGACGGTCATCAGCACCTTGCCCAGCTTCTGTAAGAAGTCAAAGTTGATAAGCCCCTTTTTCCCCGGAGCTGCTTGTGTTGTTGCCATAATGTTCCTCCTTGTTTCCTTTTGCGCCGTTTTACGCAATCGTTGCGCTTCTGTTGCGTAACTTTACGCAACAAGAATAATCCAACTCTGCAATTTTTACAAGAGTTTTCTAGGTCAAAAATATATTTTCTTCTTTTTGCACAACAGTCCGCAAGTTTCTTTGTTGAAAACATCGAAAGTGCGCAAAGGGTGCGGTTGCATGATCTGCGCAAACTCGTGCGCAAATCATTGACATTGCGTGCAAACCGCTTTACAATAGACCTATTACATCAGGGAGGAACAGACTATGGCAGTTACCATCAAGGATGTGGCAGCAGCGGCGGGGGTTTCGCCCTCCACCGTGTCCCGCACCTGCAAGGACAGCCCTTCCATCAGCCGGGAAACCAAGGAGCGGGTGCGCCGCATTATGGCACAGCTGGGCTATGAGCCGAACTTTGAGGCCGAACCGGTGGAGGCTTTTTCCAAGACCATCGGCATCATTCTGCCCTCCTCCCAGCGGGATGTCTACGAGAACGCCTTCCATCTGGAGATCATCCGCGGCATCGGGCAGTTCTGCAACCAGCGGCGGTATGTGAACACCGTCATCACCGGGCAGGACGATGCAGAGGTTCTGGATGCCATCCAGAGCATGGTGGCCAACGCGCAGGCAGATGGCTTTATCCTGCTCTATTCCAAAAAGGACTGCCCGGTGGCAGCCTACCTGCGCAGCGAAGGGCTGCTCCATGTCATTGTGGGCAAGGCGGCGCAGTCTGCAAACCAGACCATCTATATCGACAACGACAACGCCCTTGCCGGTGAGGAAGCCACCGATTACCTCTATGAAATGGGCCACCGCCGCATTGCCTATTTTGGTGTCAGCAACGCCATGCTGTTTTCGGCAGAGCGCAGGCGCGGCTACCAGATGTCCCTGCTCAAGCACGGCATCACCCCCCGGGAGGAGGACTGTGTGGAGGTCAACACCCTGAACGACGCTTACGAAGAGCCGCTGAAGGCTCTTCTCACCGCACCGGACCATCCCACGGCCATGCTGGTCAGCGATGACATTCTGGCCGTGGTGCTGGAACAGTTCTGCGGCAAACTGGGGCTGCATGTCCCGAAAGATCTTTCCATCGTTTCCTTCAACAATTCGCTGTTCTCCCGCATCACCAGCCCCCAGCTGACCACCGTGGACGTGAACCCCTATCAGCTGGGCATGGAGGCCGCCAGCCAGACCATCAACCACATCGAGAACCCGAATCTGCTGGCAACAAAGATCCTTGTGCCGCACAAGCTCATCCCCCGGGAGAGCTGCTGCCCGCCGGAAGTCTGATCAAAACAATGAGGCCGTTCCCTCTCTTTCTCAGAGAAGCGGAACGGCCTCATTTTGTTTATTTTTTCCGGTACTCCCGCGGGGTCATGCCAAAATGTGCCTTGAATGCCCGGTTAAAATAAGAGAGGTTTTCAAACCCGCACCGGGAAGCGATCGTCAGCACCGTCTCGTCCGTAGCGTGCAGCGCTTCGGCGGCGGCATTCAGTCGGTATTCGTTCAGAAAGGCAACAAAGCTCTGCCCTGTCATCTGCCGGAACCAGCGCATGAAGTGGCTGGAACTGAAGGAGCAGACCCCGGCGGCATCGGCGACCCGAAGCCCCTCGGCATAATGGGCAGAGATCCATTGCAGAACGGCTTTCAGCCGCTGGGTATCGGCAGTTTCCACGGGGAACTGCTGTTTCCCCTGCGCAATGAGCAGGGAGAGGAAGCGCAGCAGTGCTCCTTTGACCAGCAGCTCATAGCCGGGAAGCTTGGCGCGGTTGGCTTCCTCCACCTCCCGCAGGCAGGCGGCGGCTTGGAGATAACACAGGTCGTTGGGTGTCAGCCGCGCAGGCAGCAGCAGCCGCCCGCTTTGCAGCGGAAGCAGATATTTTTCGGCGCAAAGATCCTCCGCACCGCCCAGAAGCTCCAGCTCAAAGATGATATTCTCATATTCCATCCGCTTCCCCTCTGCCTGCCGCAGGGCGTGGAGAGTGCCGGGCGTAAAAATAAAGATATCCCCCTGGTAGGCCGGGCAGGATACAGCACCCACCTGCACCAGCCCCGCGCCCCGCTTGACAAAGACCAGCTCCATGCTCTCCTGCCAGTGGAGTGCCACCTGCGGAAAATCTCCCGGAATGGTGCAGGGATACAGATTGAAGGGGAACCGCACGGCACCGTGCTGCTTGGTTTCCTGCAATGATGCCTGATTTTGCATCTTCTCACCTCCAGATGATAGGATTGTACCACAATTTGCACTTTTAAGGCAAGATTTCGATTGTTTTATCTGGTATATCTTGCATTATAGATGTCAAACCTGTTTTCCGTAGCAAAGGAGGAGCCATTATGAGCTTTACCGAAACATTACAGAGTATCACCGGCAAGCTGCTGGCGGACTGCACCGATCAGGAGCTGTATCTGGCACTGCTGGAGCTGGTGCGGCAGAAGAGTGCCGACCGCGTGCAGCCCGTCACCGGACGCAAGCTGTATTATATCAGCGCCGAATTCCTCATCGGCAAGCTGCTGTCCAACAACCTCATCAATCTGGGGCTGTATGAAGAAGCCCGGGATGCACTGGCCGCTGCCGGAAAGCGCCTTTCGGACATTGAAGAGGTGGAGCCGGAGCCTTCTCTCGGCAACGGCGGTCTGGGCCGTCTGGCTGCCTGCTTCCTGGATTCGCTGGCAACGCTGAACCTGCCCGGCGACGGCGTGGGCCTGCGGTATCACTTTGGCCTGTTCCACCAGTCCTTTGAGGATGGTGTGCAGAACGAAAAGCCCGACCCCTGGCTCACCGCCCACAGCTGGGCCGAAAAGACCGATGTGACCTACCCGGTGGAGCTGGCGGGCAAGGAATACACTGCCCGGCTGTACAAGCTGGCTGTCACCGGTTACGAGGGGCGCACCAACACCCTGAATCTGTTCGATCTGGATACCATCGACGAGAGCATCGTCCATGACGGCATTGCCTTTGACAAGACCGCCATCGACAAGAACCTGACCCTGTTCCTCTACCCGGACGACTCCGATGAGGCAGGCCGCCGTCTGCGGGTGTATCAGCAGTACCTCATGGTTTCTGCCGGTGCCCAGCTCATTCTGGCAGAGTGCGCCGCCCGGGGCTGCAATTACCACGATCTGGCCGACTACGCCGCCATCCAGATCAACGACACCCACCCCAGCATGGTCATCCCGGAGCTGATCCGGCTGCTGGGGCAGCGGGGCATTGAGTTTGAGGAAGCTGTGGAGATCGTTACCAAGACCTGTGCCTACACCAACCACACCATTCTGGCCGAGGCACTGGAAAAGTGGCCCCGCGCCTATCTGGATGCCGTTGTGCCCCAGCTGATGCCCATCATTGAAAAGCTGGACGCACTGGCCCGCACCCGCACCGAGGACGAGAGCCTTGCCATCATCGACAAGGACGACCGGGTGCACATGGCCCACATGGACATCCACTTCACCCATTCCACCAACGGCGTGGCAGCGCTCCACACCGAGATCCTGAAAAATTCCGAGCTGCACGGCTTCTACGAGCTGTACCCGGAAAAGTTCAACAACAAGACCAACGGCATCACCTTCCGCCGCTGGCTGCTGGAATGTGACCCGCGCCTGACCGCCACGCTGGAAAAGCACATCGGTTCCGGCTTCCGCAAGGACGCTGCCGAGCTGGAAAAGCTGCTGGCCTTCGCCGACGACGAAACCGTGCTGGACGAGTTGACCGCCGTGAAAAAGACCAACAAGGCAGCGCTGGCAGACTGGCTGCTGCGCACCCAGAAGGTGGCAGTGAATCCCGATGCCATGTTCGATATCCAGTCCAAGCGGCTGCACGAGTATAAGCGTCAGCAGCTGAACCTGCTGTACCTCATCCATCAGTATTATGAGATCAAGGCAGGGCACCTGCCTGCCGTACCGCTGGTGAGCATCTTTGGTGCCAAGGCTGCTCCTGCCTACACCATCGCCAAGGACATCATCCATGCCCTGCTGACCCTCTCCAAGGTCATCGCCGCAGACCCGGAGGTGTCCAAGTGGCTGCAGGTGGTATTTGTGGAAAATTACAACGTCACCGCTGCCGAAAAGCTCATCCCTGCCTGTGACCTGTCTGAGCAGATCAGCCTTGCCTCCAAGGAGGCCTCCGGCACCGGCAACATGAAGTTCATGCTGAACGGTGCGCTGACGCTGGGCACCATGGACGGTGCCAATGTGGAGATCAGCCAGCAGGTGGGCGAAGAGAACATTTATATCTTCGGCCAGACCTCGGATCAGGTCATCCACCGCTACGCCGTAGGCGATTACGACCCGGCCCAGTGGGTGGAGGGCGATGCCAACATCCGCCGCGCCATCAGCTTCCTCACCGGCCCGGAGATGCTGGCTGCCGGCCATGCCGAAAACCTGACCCGCCTGCACAATGAGCTGATCCACAAGGACTGGTTCCAGACCCTGCCGGACTTCAACGCCTATGTCGTCCGCAAAGGGCAGGCCCTCAGCGATTACGCCTGCGACCCCATGGGCTGGCGGCGCAAGTGTCTGGTGAACATTGCCAAAGCCGGGATGTTCTCCTCCGACCGCACCATTGCCGAGTATGACCGCGACATCTGGCATCTGGGGAAGTAATCGTTTTTACTTTGCGTCATCCCAGCATCCAGCAGTTTCTTGTAGAAGATGCACTGCTTTCTGGTTGTGTAACCTTCGTTTCTCCCCACCGCAAAACATTCTATATTTTGACTCCACACTCACCCTCGCATCCTTCTGCAAACACTTTTCATTCTCCGATCTGATTCACACAATGCTATGGCATCGTAGAATCGGGTCGGATTTTTTGCATTGTTGTTTACAGCACACGGACTAAGAGGGTGGGCACCTAAATATATACCCCCAATACTGGATGTCCAGTATTGGGGGTATATATCACACAACATTTGTGCAACAACTTCCTTTTTATGGGAAGAGCTATCATTTCGGTACGCCGGAGCATCTGCGGACGCTCCGGCGTACCATTTTTACAGGGAAGGCTTCTGCTCCAACAGGTCTGTCATGCTGCGCAGGCTGATGCCAAGGGTGGAAAGGTTATGCAGCATGGCGCTGGTGGCAGGGGGCAGGATGCCCAGAGCCCCCAGAAGGATGAGGGCCGAGTTGAAGCTGAGCACAAAGCGGTAATTGCTGCCCACCCGCTTTTGCAGGGCGTTGGCAATGGCTTTTA
>ENA-OUPO01000255-OUPO01000255.1-human-gut-metagenome-genome-assembly--contig:-NODE-255-length-28589-cov-13.5452_pt1 | contig 28589 bp, 33 predicted proteins | sample MGYA00237940_ERZ548809 | MGnify/ENA primary metagenome ERZ548809 (study PRJEB26490, sample SAMN05194695) | human gut metagenome | biome: terrestrial biome; feature: human-associated habitat; material...
TGTTATGCCCTTCTAGGGCTTACTCAAGCCACCGGCTCAGCCGGTGGTTTTGACTGATGGATGCTCAGATGAGGCCGTTGCCGTCGCCAAAGGCCATGGCGTCAAAATCGGGCGACACCGGCACGGTGGACTTGGCCACGGCAAAGTAGTCGTCCAGGTCCGGTTCGGTGCCGTCGATGTCAAAAAAGATGATCCTGGGTTTGCGCATAGAAAAGCTCCTTTCAGGCTTGTGTGGGGGCGGCAGGCTGGGCGGTGCCTTCCCGCACCAGTGCAATGAATCCCTTCATCTGGGGGGTCAGCCATTTGTCCCGGTGGTAGAACAGCTGCCGGTGCATCTCCACCCGGCAGTCCGGTACGTTCAGCCGGGCCAGCGTCCCGGCGGCCAGTGCGGCACGCACGATGTATTCCGGCAAAAAGGAAAGGCCCATGCCCCGCTCCACCATCTGGCACAGCAGCGCGGCGCTGCCCAGTTCCAGATAGGGCTGCAATTGCAGGCCGTGGGCGGCCAGACACTGGTCCAGTGCATCGCGGTAGCTCATGCCCCGCTCGGTGAGCAGGAATTCCTGCTGCACCAGCTCTTCCAACGACACGGTGTCCCGGGCGGCCAGCGGATGCCCGGCGGGCGCGATAAAGCACACCGGCTCCGGTACGTCCACGGCCCGCACCAGCGTAGGCTGCAGCAGGGGATGGTCCAGCGTATAGGCCAGGTCTACCTGATTGGTGGTCAGCATCTGCAGCATGCCGTCGTCAGTGGCGGTGCAGAGCACCAGTTCCACCTGCGGGAACTGCGCGTGGTACCGCTGGAGCAGGTCGGGCAGAAAGGTGCTGCACACCGAGTCGGCCAGCGCGATGCGCAGCCGCCCGCTGATCTGCTGGGGCAGCTGCAGGGCGGCCTGCGCCTGCTCCACGGTGGCCAGCAGAGTGCGGGCGTAGCCCAGAAAGGTCTCACCGGCACCGGTCAGGCGCACGGTCTTGCCCACCCGGTCGAACAGGGGGGCACCCAGTTCCGCTTCCAGCTGGGCGATCTGGGAGGACACCGCCGATTGGGAGTAGCCCAGCTGCCGTGCTGTGCGCGAAAAGCTGTGCAGCTCGGCAATGTGCAAAAAGGTGTTGATGTTGCGCAGTTCCATAGCAGGCTCCTCAGCGGCGGGTGATGTCCCGCACGGTCAGCACGGGATCGTCTACAGTAAAGTGCACTTCCAGCCCGCCGAACTCCATGCCGTAGACCCGCGCAGGGTCGTGCTGGTAGGAGGGGCGGGGGTCGTTGGCCAGTACCCCGCGCAGGGCGTCGCGGTCGGCCTGCGGCACGGCGGCCCAGAGTTCTTCCGGGCAGGACACCTCCAACAGGTGGCGCCGGGTCTGGCCGGTAAAGCCCTCGGCAGCGTCCGGGTGACAGTCGGCGTAGGGGATATAGGGCTTGATGTCATAGATGGGGGTGCCGTCCATCAGGTCAGCCCCGCGCACCAGCAGGACGGGGCCCACCTCCGGGCGCATCTCGATGCCTTCCAGCTTCACGCTGGAAAGGCCCAAGGGGTTGGGCCGAAAGGGGGACCGGGTGGCGAACACGCCCATGCGGGTATTGCCGCCCAGACGCGGCGGCCGAACGGTGGGGGACCAGCTGTCCCGCACCGCGCCGGAGAACTGCCACACCAGCCAGATGTGGCTGAAATCCTCCAGCCCGCGCACGGCGTCGGCGCTGCGGTATTCCGGGGTAAAGATCACCTCGCCCCGCAGGCTGTCCACCAGCCCGCTCTGCCGCGGGATGCCGAACTTGGTGGGAAAGGCAGTGTGGATGTGGGCAATGACCTTCAGGGTCATCTCTTCGGGTGCTGTGGGCATAGGACGCTCCTTGTTCAGTAGATTTTTTCGATGACGGTCTCCGGCGGGATGCCGTACCGGGTGCGGAAGGCCGCCAGTTCCTGCGGAGTGCGGATGAGCTGGACGTCCTCAAAATGGCCGTCCGGGTGCACAAAACCGGCCACCTGCTCCCCGGTGCAGATGCTGCACCGCAAAGCGGGCCGTTGCACGGACGGGTCGTAGGAGGCAGACGGTTTCTTTTTGGAAAAGAACATGGCGGACCCTCCTTATGATAGGTTATAAACCGCGGCAGAAGCCCACGGCCCGGCCCTCGATGCGGATCTCGTTCAGCTGGGGACCGGTGTAGACCATGGGCGGGCAGACGGCGGCGTTGTCGGCCAGCAGCATCACAGTGTCGCCCTGCCGGTGAAAATGTTTGAGGGTGGCTTCCTCGCCGATGCGCACCGCGGCGATCTCGCCCTGCTCCACCTCCGGCTGGCAGCGGATGCAGACGATGTCGCCGTCGCAGATGGTGGGAGCCATGCTGTCGCCGTGGCAGGTCAGTGCAAAGTCGGCATGCCATGCCGCCGGAACGCCGATGTACTGCTCGATGTTCTGCTCGGCGGTGATGGGGGTGCCGCAGGCGATGGAGCCCACCAGCGGCACCATGGCCATGGCGGGCAGCGGCTCAAAGCCCGGCGGCGGGCAAGGTACGTCCAGCCCCAGCAGATAGGCCGGGGTGGTCTCCAGCGCTGCGGCCAGCTCTTCCAGCTTTGCCTGCGGGATGTCGTTGACCCCTTTTTCCAGCTTGGTGATGGAGGATTTGGAGCGGTATCCCATGCGCTGGGCCAGCTGCTCCTGCGAGAGGCCCAGTTCTTCGCGCCGCAGCCGGACGCGGGTGGAAAGTTCGGACATAGACGCCTCCGTTCAAAAACGAATGGTTGTGCGGTGAAATGGGTGCTTCTGGAGGCAGTATACCAGAAAAGTGGGCGAAAATCAACTTTTTTCGCGCGATTTTTGAAAATCGGTTGACAGACAATCAACTTGCGACTATACTACAACCAAAGATTGTTGAACGACGTGAAACCGACAAAAAAGGAGCGGAGAACATGGCCAATACCAGACTGATCGAAGAATACATCCGCGACAGCGGCTACAAGCTGCGGCATGTGGCCCGCGCGCTGAACATCAGCGAGAGCGCGCTGCACAGCAAACTGCAGGGGCAGACCCAGTTCAAACTGAACGAAGCCGAAAATCTGTCGGCAATGCTGGGAATGACGATGTCGGAGCGGGATGCCTGCTTTTTTGACACCCAGAACCGCTATGAGCGCAGCCTGGCCGCTGCAGAAAGGAGAAAGCCGAAATGACAAAACAACAGCGTGATGCCACCCGCAGCGCCCTGCTGGCCTATGGCCGACGGCAGTGGGCGCGGTCGCCGGTGAACCGCCGGTGGGAAAAGGCCATTGAGGACAGCATGGCCTATTACAAGGAAGCGGATCCCATCCGGGCCGATCTGCTGCAGCTGCGCTATCTGCAGCACCGCAAGGAGGCCGACGTGCTGGAACAGCTGCACATCGGCCGCACGACCTACCAGAAAGCGGAACTGGACCTGCTGAGCACCATTGCGGTGTATGCCGCCCAGAATGGTGCCTTCAACTGAAGAGATGCTGATAAAATCCCATTGATTTCCGCAGCAGGAAGTCGGTGGGATTTTTGCGTCGGAAGAAAACTGCCGCGACCCGGCCAATGGAGCGGATCAATAAAAACATGCCTCGTAATATCCAAAAAATACAATAAAATGTTGAAAATGACTGAAATAGTTGCTATAATGACGATGCGGATAAAAAGAGAACATGATGTAGCATAATAATCCGCTTCCTGCATTTGCGGGATTGCTCCAATGATTTAGCACAATGAGGGATTTTCCCCGCATTTGCGGGGGTAACAAAAGAAAAACAGAGTAAAAATCGCTGAAAAAACGTGAAAGTCCTGTTTATGGGATGGCATGTCTGTTATTCTTTGCTTGTCAGAAAAACACCGGCTGCCAATGGGAACGATGCTTTGGAGGTGGAACGATGGAACGACCGGAACGATCCTGCAAGGTACGGCGTTTTGCAGGCAAAACAGACCCGGACAACAGCAGTTTGTGGCTGCCGCTCTGGATGCATCTGCGGGACACAGCAGGCGTTATGCGGTTTCTGGTGCAGCAGTGGCTGCCGGAAAGTGTGCGGCGGAATCTGGACCTGGACGAGGAACTGCTGACCCGGACTGTCGTTTTTCTGGGGTGGGTCCACGATATCGGGAAAATCACGCTGGCCTTTGCCGGCCCGATCATGAGCCTGCTGCCGGAGGCAAAACAGCGGTTGAAGGAGGATACCGAGCTCCGCTGGAACGAGCGGGAAAAGAAATTTTCCCACCATGCGCTGGCCGGGGAGGTGATCCTGCGGAAACTGGGCTGCCCGGAAGGACTGGCCTCGATCGTGGGGGCACACCACGGCAAGCCGCAGGAGGCAAATAATGTTCTGGACCAGCTGGAAGACGGAGTGTATGAAACAAATTACTGGCCCAAAGGACGGAAAACATTCTGGTGGAGCTGCTGGCAGGAACTGTTCGATCACGCCCTGCAGGAAAGCGGATTTTCTGACGTGAAAGAGCTGCCGGAGCTGTCGGTCCCGACGGAACTCCTTCTGACCGGCCTGCTCATCATGGCGGACTGGATCGCCAGCAATCCCCGGTATTTCCCGCTGATCCCAGTAGAGGAACTGGGCGACGAGAGCCTTTATCCGGCCCGCACGGAACGGGCATGGCAGAAATTCGCGCCGACCCTTCCCTGGGAAGTGCAGGAGGCCGCGGCGGACCCGGCGGAGTTCCGGGAGCGGTTCGGCTTTCTTCCGAACGAAGTGCAGCAGGCTATGCTGGAGGCTGTGAACAACGCACAGGAACCGGGCATTTTTATTCTGGAAGCCCAGATGGGCGTGGGCAAAACCGAGGCTGCGCTGGCAGCGGCGGAGGTTCTGGCACAGCGCTGCGGGGAGGGCGGCATCTTCTTTGGTCTGCCGACCCAGGCCACCGCCAACGGTATTTTTGGGCGGCTGCTGGACTGGGCGCAGAAACAGTCGGATGGGCTGGAACACTCCATCCGGCTGGCGCACGGCATGGCGCAGCTGAATACAGACTATTTGAAATTGCAGCAGGAGCTGGTGCCGGTGGAGGATGACGCCGACGACCCGGAGGAACGGGTGATGGTGCACCAGTGGTTTCAGGGCAGCAAACAGGCGCTTCTGGCCAACTTTGTCATTGGCACGGTGGATCAGCTGCTGATGGCGGCCTTGCAGCAAAAACATGTGATGCTGCGGCATCTCGGTCTGGCGGGCAAGGTGGTGGTGATCGATGAGTGTCATGCCTACGACGCCTACATGAATTGTTATCTGGACCGGGCACTGAACTGGCTGGGAGAGTACCGGGTGCCGGTGATCCTGCTTTCGGCCACGCTGCCCGCCAAGCGGCGCACCGAACTTGTGACCGCATATCTCAACCGGAAAACGCTGCCGGATGCACCCTGGAAAACCTGCCGCGGCTACCCGCTGCTGACCTGGACGGACGGAGACCAGGTGCAGCAATGCGAAATTCCGCTGCACACACCGCCGCGCCGGGTGACGATGGAATCCCTGACGGAGGAACATCTGCCGGAAATGCTGCAGAATGCCCTGCGGGAGGGCGGCTGTGCAGGCGTGATCGTCAACACGGTGCGGAAAGCGCAGGACCTTGCGGCCCGCCTGCGAGAAGAGCTGCCGGAATTTGAAGTGCTGGTGTTCCACGCACAGTTCCTGATGCCTGACCGCGCCGAAAAGGAACAACGCCTGATGGAGCGCATCGGCAAGCGCTCGACCCCGGCGCAGCGCGACCGGCTGATCGTGGTGGGTACGCAGGTGCTCGAGCAGTCACTGGATATCGATTTCGATTATATGATTACGGAACTGTGCCCGATGGACCTGCTGCTGCAGCGCATCGGACGGCTGCACCGGCATCCGGGCCGGGCGCGTCCGCAGCCGGTGCAGGAAGCCCGCTGTGCAGTGCTGGACACCGGGACCGAGGAATTTGACGAGGGCAGTGCAGCCATCTATGGCGAATGGCTGCTCGGACGTACCCGGAAGCTTCTGCCGCAGGAAGTGCAGCTGCCTGCGGATATCGCCCGGCTGGTACAGGACACCTACGGCTGGGAGCCGGACTGCCTGCCCGCAGACCCGCAGAGCACAGCGGCACGGGGAACATATAAGCTGGAACAGGCCAAGAAGCAGCGCAGCGCCAAGGCCTTTGCCATTTCGTCGCCGAGAGCATGCGGTGATGCGCTGGACGACTGGATGAATGAGGTCGTGGCGACCAGCGACGCCGGTGCCCGTGCCGCTGTGCGCGACGGCGACCCGTCCATTGAAGTGCTGGTCATGATGCAGGACAGCAGCGGCAATGTCCGCTTTCTGCCCGGAGAGGGAGAAGCAGCCGGGCCCTGTGTAGCGGTGGACCAGCCCCCGCAGCCGGAAGAAGCCTTGCAGATCGCGCGGCAGAGGCTGCGTCTGCCGGGGTACTTCAGCAAGCGATGGAGCGTGCAGCAAACCATTGACGCGCTGGAAGCCGAGACCCGGAAGCATTTTGCGGCATGGCGGCTCTCCCCGCTGCTGCGCGGGGAACTGGTCCTGCTGCTGGACGAGCGCCGCACGGCACACCTTGCCGGGCAGGTGCTGCACTACGACCGTGAGAACGGCCTGACTTATCAGAAGGAGGATGAGGATGGAGACAATGGAGTTTAACCTGCTGCAGGAACCGTGGGTCCGGGTGCGGACACAGGATGGTACCATACGAACGGTTTCGCTGACCGACGCCCTGCTCCATGCACACGCGTATGTGGACCTTGCGGGCGAGATGCCCACACAGGACGCCGCCATGCTGCGGCTGCTGCTGGCGGTGCTGCACACCGTGTTCTCCCGCGTGGATGGGAACGGTGTACCGGCACCGTTTGAAGAAACCGAGGACGCCTTGCTGCGCTGGAGCGAACTGTGGCAGTTGGGGCGCTTCCCGGAACAGCCGATCCGGGATTATCTGGACAAATGGCAGGACCGCTTCTGGCTGTTCCACCCGGAGCGCCCCTTCTGGCAGGTGCCGGAAGCGAAAATCGGCAGTCCATTCGGAGCGAAAAAGCTGAACGGAGAAGTGTTTGAAAGCGAGAATAAAAGCAGCCTATTTTCTGCCTGTGCGGGAACAGGAAAGGAAAGCATGGACTACCCGCAGGCTGCACGATGGCTTGTGTCTTTAAACAATTATGACGATGCGGCGGCTAAGAAAAAGGCAAAAGACCGGCCGCTGCCGTCGATGGGGCCGGGGTGGCTCGGCCGGATCGGTGTGATCTATGTAAAAGGCAGCAATCTGTTTGAAACACTGATGCGGAACCTGATGTTCCTGCAAGATGGCGGAGAGCTCTGGGAACCGGATGTTCCGTGTTGGGAGCTTGAGGATGCAAGAAGCGGCGAACGAACTGAGGTGGCATGCCCGGATAACTTTGCGGAGCTGATGACGATGCAGTTCCGAAGGGCCCTTTTGGAGCGGAAGGAAAACAAAGTTGTGGGCTATACGGTCTTGGGAGGAGACTTCTTTGATTCCACGAATGCATTTGCAGAACCGATGACGCTCTGGAATAAAAAAGAGGACAAAAAGACAGGGCTGGTGTATTACGATCCGCGGAAACATGAGATGGGAAAACAGCTCTGGCGGGAGTTTTCCGCTATCAGTGATAGGGGCGGCCATAAACCCGGCGTGATCTGGTGGAATACCTATTTGCAGGGCCGGAAATTGCTGAGCAGAAAAGAAATTCTACAGGTTTGTGCAGTTGGGGTGGAATACGGAGCGCAAAGTGCCTCCATGAAAGATTGTTACACGGATGCGCTTTCGATGAATCTTGAACTGCTAAATGAATTGGGCCGTACATGGCAGATCTGTGTTGACGATGAAGTGAACAACTGTGAGCAGGCTGCACGGATCGTGGGTCGTCTGGCACAGAACCTGGCCCTTGCGGCAGGGGACAAGAACGACACCGGTGCCGAAGCCGCCCGCGCGCAGTTCTATTTTGCGGTAGACCAGCCGTTCCGGCGGTGGCTGCAAGGCATTGACCCGGAGACGGATGAACCGGTCGAGAAGGCGGCCGAGTGGCAGGAGCAGGCATACCGGCTTGCGGCAGAATTGGGCAGACAGATGGTGGAGCAAGCGGGGACCGCTGCATTCATCGGGCATCGCGTTCCGGATAAAAAGAATCCGGAAAAGAGTTATCTGTATACAGCACCCGAGGCCTACAACATCTTTCTATATGGCCTGCGGAAGCTGTACCCGAAACAGGATGAAGGAGGGACAGAATGAAAACCAATGAGGTGAAAGCCTGCGTGACCCGGCAGCTGCGTCGGCTGCAAATTTTGCCGGAGCCGCAGAGACGGGCCGAGCTTGCCGAGCTGCGCCGGGGCGTGGGGCGTCAGCCCGGAGACCTGCCTGCGTTGTGGGGCGCTCTGCTGGCCGACATGCCGGAGCAGCTGCAGGGCAGCAATGGCCCGTCAAAGGCGGAATGGGCCGTCTATACGGCGTTGACCCTGTTTGCCCTGCACCAGCAGGGGGAAGCCGGTGTTTCCATGAACCAGCCGGGCAGAACGCTAGGCGGTGCAGTGCGGCAGCTGGCCGAAAAAATGGCTGCCGGGCAGGACTGGACCGAGAGCAGCGTGCTCCGGCGGTTCAATGCGCTGGCAACGGCGGATTCCATGCCGGAAGTCTCGCACCACCTGCGCGGGATGATCCAGCTGCTGCGGCGGGAAGGGATCCCGCTGGATTATCCGCAGCTGGCCGAGGATCTGTATCAATACCAGTTTGTGGACGGTGCGCCGAATGTCCGTTTGCGGTGGGGCCGGGACCTTTATGCGAGCCCCACGGAGAAAACCAAAGAGAACGAAAAGGAGAATTGAGATGGATACCAAACGCCTGTATGTTGATTTTCATGTTCTGCAGACCGTGCCGCCCAGCTGCGTCAACCGCGACGACACCGGCAGCCCCAAGACCGCTGTCTATGGCGGGGCCGTCCGTGCCCGGGTGTCCTCGCAGGCGTGGAAGCACGCCATGCGCGTGATGTTCACCGGGGAAATGAGCGATGCAGTTGAGACCGGTTACCGCACCAAGAAGGGCACGGATCTGGTGGCAAAGCAGATCAAAGCCCTTGCTCCGGACAAGGATGCCCTCAAACTGGCCCAGAAGGTCATTGCAGATGCAGGCATCAAGAGCGATGACAAGGGCACAAAAGCGCTGTTTTTCATGAGTACGGCACAGGCAAAGGCATTGGCAGAGCTGGCTGTAGAAGGCTGCAAGGACAAAAAGCAGTACAAGGAAGCCCTGAAAGCGGCTCCCTCTGCGGACATGGCGCTGTTTGGCCGCATGGTGGCAGATGACCCGTCGCTGAACTACGACGCTGCCGCACAGGTGGCCCACAGCATCTCCACCCACACCGTGCAGAACGAGTTCGACTATTTCACTGCCGTGGACGACTGCGCCCCGGAGGACAACGCCGGTGCCGGGCATCTGGGCACGGTGGAATACAACTCTGCCACCCTGTACCGCTATGCGACGGTCAATGTTCTGGAGCTGGTGCGCACGCTGGGCGCAGAGCAGGCGGCACAGACGGTCCGGGCGTTCGGTGAGGCGTTCATCCGCTCCATGCCCACCGGCAAGCAGAACAGCTTTGCCAACCGCACCCTGCCGGATGCCGTTTACGTCACCCTGCGGCAGGACCAGCCGGTGAACCTCAGCAGAGCCTTTGAAAAGCCGGTGCACAAGAGCGAAGAAGGCTATGCAGAACCGTCCAAGATGGCGCTGAAACAGTATGCAAAGGAACTCTACAATACCTTTGCAGAGGCACCGGAGCAGAGCTTTACGGTGGGTACCGGGCTGGAAGAACTGGCACAGCCCATGCCGCTGAACACCATGCTGGCGGCACTGGAAAAGGCCGTAGAGGAGAAGCTGTCCGGGAATGAGGTGTGACCATGGCGACCTTATTGCTTCGGCTGGCTGCACCCCTGCAGTCCTGGGGTTCGGACTCCAAGTTTGAGACCCGCAAGACCGACCGGGAACCCACCAAGAGCGGCGTGGTCGGCCTGTTGGCGGCGGCGCTGGGGCTGCGCCGGGACGACACGGAGGGCCTTGCCCGGCTGAACGGCCTGCGCTTTGCCGTGCGGGCAGATCAGGAGGGCAGCCTGCTGGTGGATTTTCACACCGCCAAAAGCCGGGACACCTCCTATGTGACCTACCGCCACTATCTGCAGGACGCCGTTTTTCTGGCAGGGCTGGAAAGCGAGGACGAAGCTCTGCTGCGGGAGCTGGAAGCGGCTCTGCGGCACCCGGTCTACCCGCTGTATCTGGGGCGGCGCTCCTGCCCACCCACCCTGCCGCTCTGTCTGGGCATCCGGCAGGGGAGCCTGCTGGACGTCCTCCGGACGGAACCCATGCAGGGACGAAAACCGGAAACAGGGAAGCTGCGCATCGTGGCCGACGCCGACCCGGCAGACCCTGCGGCAGTGCCCCGGCAGGATCTGCCGATGTCCTTCAGCCCGGTGCACCGGCAGTACGGGTTCCGCCCGGTGCGGGAATGGCGGCTGGACCGGCCGGAAATGCCGGAACCGACGGAGCACGACCCCATGGCGGAATTGCAGAATTGAGGTGAGATGCAATGTATTTGTCCCGCGCAGAACTTGACCCCGCCCGCCGCAGTACCATGATCGCACTGACTTCTCCACAGAAGTTCCACGGCGCGGTGGAAAACTCGTTCTCCGGCGAACGACGCCGCAGGCTGTGGCGGCTGGACAGCCTGAACGGAAAACTGTATCTGCTGCTGCTCAGCGAGGAGCTCCCCGACCTGACCGGACTGTGTGCGCAGTTCGGGACGGGTGCCGCACCGGAAACGCGCCGCTACGAGCCGCTGCTGGAACGGGTGACCCCGGGCAGCTGCTGGCAGTTCCGTCTGACGGCAAACCCGACCCGCACCCGGAAAGACCCGGCGGACCCGCTGGCGCGGGGTGCCCTGAAGCCCTGCTATCTGGAAGCGGAGCAGGAACAGTGGCTGCTGGAGCAGGCCGGGAAGCACGGCTTTGCCCTGACGGAGGGCACTTTTCAGGTGACCCGGAAACAGACCTGTCACTTCCGGAAGAACGGAAAGCGGCCGGTCACGTTGCTGGCGGTGACCTATGAGGGCATCCTGCAGGTGACCGACCCGGAAGCGTTCCGGGAGATGCTGTGTCAGGGCATTGGCCGCGGCAAAGCCTACGGCCTTGGCCTGATGACCATCCTGCACGGAGGAAGCAGCCATGAATGATGTGCCGGGCATGATCCGCCCTGATCTGCAGGCGCTGCCGCAGGTCCGGGACCGGATGACCTTTCTGTACCTGGAACACTGCACGCTGGGCCGTCAGGACGGTGCCATCACGGTGACGGATGAAAAGGGTATCGTTCAGATCCCGGCGGCGGGCATTTCGGTGCTGCTGCTCGGCCCCGGCACCCGTGTGACCCACCGTGCCATGGAGCTGATGGGAGACACCGGCGTGGGTGCGGTCTGGGTCGGGGAGCACGGCGTGCGCTATTATGCCCACGGCCGCCCGCTGACCACCCATTCCCGGATGCTCATCCGTCAGGCGGAACTGGTGAGCAACCACCGGAAGCATCTGGATGTGGTGCGCAAAATGTACCAGCTGCGTTTTCCGGAGGAGGACGTCTCCCATCTGACGATGCAGCAGCTGCGCGGCCGGGAGGGCAGCCGTGTGCGGAACGTCTACCGCAAGGCGTCCCAAGAAACCGGCGTGCCGTGGAGCGGGCGGCTGTACCGCCCGGAGGATTTTGCATCCGGGGATCCGGTCAATCAGGCGCTGTCTGCTGCGCATGCCTGCCTGTACGGGCTGGCCCATGCGGTCATTGTGGCGCTGGGGTGTGCGCCGGGGCTGGGATTCGTGCACGTCGGGCATGAGTGCTCTTTCGTGTACGACATTGCCGACCTGTACAAGGCGGAGGTGACCATCCCGATCGCATTTGAGGTGGCGGCGCAGGCCCCGGAGGACCTGCCTGCCGTCGTGCGCCGCCGTGTCCGGGATGCTATGGTGGAGCATCATATTCTGGAACGGATGGTCCACGACATCCGCTGGCTGCTGCTGACCGAAGAGGAACAGACGGAAGAGCCGGATGTGGTTTACCTCTGGGATAATAAGGTCGGTGCGGTGTCAAACGGCATCAATTACTTTGACCGGGAAGCGGGTGAGGAGCCATCGTAGTTCTGACCATGACCAACTGCCCGCCCCGCCTGCGCGGCGACCTGTCCAAGTGGCTGTGTGAGATCAACACCGGCGTTTATGTGGGCAATGTGAGCAGCCGCGTCCGGGATGCAGTGTGGGACCGTGTCTGCCAGAACCTGAAAAACGGGCAGGCGACACTGGTCTACACGGCGGCAGGGGAGCAGCGGATGGAGTTCCGCACCCACAACACCAGCTGGGAAGCTGTGGATTTTGACGGCATCAAGCTGATGCGCCGCCCGCTGCCCCAGACGCAGACCGAGGCGATGGACTTGAAACCGGGGTTCAGCAAGGCAGCAAAGTACCAGATGGCACAAAAAATGGCACAGCGGACTGCCCGAAAGCCCGGAAAAAACGATTACACAGTGATCGACCTGGAAACGACCGGCCTGCACGCGGCGACGGACTCGATCGTGGAGTATGGGGCCGTCCGGGTGCGGGACGGGCAGCCGACGGAAGAATTTTCGGCCCTGGTGCACCTGCAAACTCCGCTGCCTGCGGAGATCACGCAATTGACGGGAATCACACAGTCGGAACTGGAAGGCGGGATGGACGCGGCCGCTGCGCTGGAAACATTTCTGGAATTTGTGGGCAAAGATGCTCTGGTGGGGTACAACCTGCAATTTGATCTGGAATTCCTGCGCGCGGCCTGTACGCGAAACCAGAAGCCGATACTGACCAACCGGAAGATCGACCTTTTGCCGCTTGCGCGGCGGAAGGTGATAGGCGTTGCCAACTTTAAGCTGCTCACACTGGTACGGCATTTTGGGCTGGCAGACAGGGTGGAGCACAGGGCCCTGCCCGACTGCCGTCTGACACAGAGGCTCTATGCAAAACTGAATGAAACAGGCACAGGATGCAACTGAAATGGCCGATGCTATGGGATCTTTTTAGTCTTTTCCCCGCATACGCGGGGGTGATCCCGGGGTGGCCCTTGATGACGGTCTCCAGGCTGTCTTTTCCCCGCATACGCGGGGGTGATCCGAGGCCGCCGATGCCTTTTTTGCCATGCAGGCTCTTTTCCCCGCATACGCGGGGGTGATCCCTTGGGTACCAGGCGCGGCAGGTGATCGCTACACTTTTCCCCGCATACGCGGGGGTGATCCCCACTCCGACCCGCTCATTACAAGGCTGTACGCCTTTTCCCCGCATACGCGGGGGTGATCCTGTCCCCGGCGACAAGCTGGGGAGCACACTTGACTTTTCCCCGCATACGCGGGGGTGATCCCGCAGTCGCTTCTGGATGCCGCAAACGCGGAGCCTTTTCCCCGCATACGCGGGGGTGATCCCCGTTCTTTGCGTAGCTTCGTGCGTCTGGCCATCTTTTCCCCGCATACGCGGGGGTGATCCCCCTGCTTGATACGGAAAAAGCAGATCCATCCACTTTTCCCCGCATACGCGGGGGTGATCCCCCGCCGTGCTGGAATAGCCGCTCGAACCCGCCCTTTTCCCCGCATACGCGGGGGTGATCCCACGCATAGAGATGGAAGCAAGAATGTACCCAACTTTTCCCCGCATACGCGGGGGTGATCCTCTGCGATAAACTGCGGCTCGTTTACTTTGTTTCTTTTCCCCGCATACGCGGGGGTGATCCCTGTACGTTCTGCTGTAACCCGGCAAAGGTTGCCTTTTCCCCGCATACGCGGGGGTGATCCCTGCTTCTATGCACAGAGCTACTCGAAGCACTGGCTTTTCCCCGCATACGCGGGGGTGATCCCCTATAGATATGTCGCAGGCTATGTTACAAAAACTTTTCCCCGCATACGCGGGGGTGATCCCAGCAGCAACCATTAACGACTTGCGACAGGCCGCTTTTCCCCGCATACGCGGGGGTGATCCTGCTCTTCGCTGTTGCGGTTCATGTCTTATTCCCTTTTCCCCGCATACGCGGGGGTGATCCCAACACAGCGCAGTTCTTGAACAACGCGATGCACTTTTCCCCGCATACGCGGGGGTGATCCCATTCCAGCCGCCGCTCGGTGCAGTCGTCTGCGCTTTTCCCCGCATACGCGGGGGTGATCCCCAGCTGCCGCTGGAAATCCGGCAGAAGTTCGGCTTTTCCCCGCATACGCGGGGGTGATCCCGGCATCGAGTTGACGCTCAGGTTTGCTACCCCCTTTTCCCCGCATACGCGGGGGTGATCCCAGCTCGTGAAGTAATCTTTGTACTTGCATACTCTTTTCCCCGCATACGCGGGGGTGATCCCGACCTTCGAGAAGCCATCGCAGTACAACAGTACTTTTCCCCGCATACGCGGGGGTGATCCCCGTGTGCTGCGTGTCCACATCCTGCTCAGTCCCTTTTCCCCGCATACGCGGGGGTGATCCTGTCACATTCGTCTGCATAGCTTTCAATTTCGGCTTTTCCCCGCATACGCGGGGGTGATCCCGATTCATGGGCGAAGCCGACGATATGCCGTGGCTTTTCCCCGCATACGCGGGGGTGATCCTGGTTGCTGCTGTGACGGTACTCAGGTCTGCAACTTTTCCCCGCATACGCGGGGGTGATCCCGACAAAACGTTCATCGGCCAGGCACCGGAGGACTTTTCCCCGCATACGCGGGGGTGATCCCATCTTCTTTGCCGTTTCTATGTCGGCTATCTTCTTTTCCCCGCATACGCGGGGGTGATCCTGGTTGGCTGTGCAGTGATGTTCCCGTGGTGTCCTTTTCCCCGCATACGCGGGGGTGATCCTAGGCTGCCGGCACGCACAGCAGCGCATGTATACTTTTCCCCGCATACGCGGGGGTGATCCCATCGTCTTTGAGAATAAGACCGCCACGGCTGGCTTTTCCCCGCATACGCGGGGGTGATCCCGGCATCTCCGGCCCCCAGCGGAGCGGCCCGCACTTTTCCCCGCATACGCGGGGGTGATCCCTCATGGTCAGCTTTACCTACAGTAACGTAATACTTTTCCCCGCACACGCGGGGGTGATCCCTATAAGCCGGGCAAAAATCCATACACAGGAGGCTTTTCCCCGCATACGCGGGGGTGATCCCAACCTTTGCCGGGCTACAGCAGAACATACAGCCTTTTCCCCGCATACGCGGGGGTGATCCCTTTTTTCGGTTCGCCGTTTCAAAATCCTTGCGCTTTTCCCCGCATACGCGGGGGTGATCCCCATTTCCGCAGACCAGCGCCGGAAGATTTTTGCTTTTCCCCGCATATGCGGGGGTGATCCCCAGTGCTGCGGGCTGCCCGGGTTGCAGTTGAACTTTTCCCCGCACATGCGGGGGTGATCCCCGGGAAGGGCTTTTTCAGGTGCGGGTGACAAACTTTTCCCCGCACATGCGGGGGTGATCCTTATACGGATATCCAGCTCAAAGCCAACGAGGCCTTTTCCCCGCATACGCGGGGGTGATCCCAGGGGGCCGACATCCATCTGCATCAGGCTGGACTTTTCCCCGCATACGCGGGGGTGATCCCGAGTTTTTCCGGGACGAAAACGTGGACAATGCCTTTTCCCCGCACACGCGGGGGTGATCCCGGGTTCTTGGTCACGTTCGTGCCGAACTTCAGCTTTTCCCCGCACACGCGGGGGTGATCCCTTTTTTCGGTTCGCCGTTTCAAAATCCTTGCGCTTTTCCCCGCATACGCGGGGGTGATCCTTACTTTACGATGCTCTGGACAGCATACCGGGACTTTTCCCCGCATACGCGGGGGTGACCTCAAGGGCAAGCGGCGCATGGTGTTCCTGCCGGGGAGGCTGCCGACGGACCGGAAAGCCGCGGCGGATGAAAAATCAGGTTGTACAAATTCGATGGAAAAAGTTTATGCAAGACTCCATATTGCAATATATGAAATTTTGTATTATCATAAATCTGCAAGCAATCTGTCTCTTGTGAGGAGGGGCGGAACGCCCAAAATACGCTTCTTTCCTGTGGAATTTCCCACGGTCCACCTGATGCGGATTGAAAGATAGGTCGAGAAGGGAAGAGCAACCATGATGAACACAAGTCTGCTCCAGAAGTCTGGTCTGGCAACGCTGCAGGTCGCGCAGATCCTGGCAGGGCTGGAACCGGGAGACCGGATCCCCACGGTGACGGAACTGAGCGAACAATGCGAGATGGCACGGGGAAATATCCAGATCGCGCTGAACAACCTGAAACAGAATCATGTGATCCGTCTGGAATCCCATGGGCAGAACGGCACCATTGCAACAGAGATCGACTATGTGGCAATGGCGCAGTATTGCAGCAATACGGGTCTGACCTGCGTGATGCCTATGCCGTATGGCCTGCGCTATGAAGGTCTGGCCAGCGGACTGTATGAGGAACTGAACCAGAAAGGGGTCACGGGTGCGATCGCATTTATGCGCGGTTCCGGCTACCGGCTGAACTGTGTGGAAGAAGGGCGCTTTCATCTGTGCGTCATGAGCCAGCTTGCATTTGAACACTATGCGCAGGAGGGCAAGGACATCCAGCTGATCGCGGCCTTTGGCCCGCAGAGCTATGTGGAACAGCATCGGGTCTTTGTCCGCCCGGACTTCAAGGGCGACTGGCAGAACTGCAAGGTGGGCGTGGATGCCTCCTCGGTGGACCAGGAGATGCTGACCCGGTTCTGTTTTGCCGATAAGCCGGTGCAATATGTGCCCATCATCTATAGTCAACTGGTGCCGTTTCTGCACAGCGGCGTCATTGATGCCGGCGTCTGGAGCGCCGATATGCTGCCGGAGGGGCTGAGCTATTATCCGATGCCCCGGCTGGATGAGCAGGAAAAAGATACCGTGGCCGTGCTTGCCTGCCGGAAAAGTGATAACATCACCGCGCAGCTGGTGCGCAAGATCCTGTCGGTGGAGCGTGTGGACCACATCCAGCAGCAGGTGATGCGCAAGCAGATCATTCCGCGCTACTAAGCAAAGGTGCTGTCAAACAGAAGTCACATCTGCATGGAGGACATGCGGATGTTTCTTTCGGGATGAAAATACAAAATATTGTATAAAACATTTTCTTCCGAAAACCGATACAGGATGTCTGATTTTTTTGCAGAAAGAAAAGGAGATCTCGCATGAAAAAGATCACTCGGCGCAACTTCCTGATCGCATCCGGCAAAACCGTTGGCACACTGGCAGCTGCCTCTGCCTTTATGGGGTGTGCCAGCCCGGAGCAGGCGGAAAACTGCTTCCCCCGGTCTGCAATGCCCGTCCGGACCGATGACCGCCTGACGGCCATCGACGATATTGTGGAAAACTACATGGGACAGGGATATTTCCCCGGCGCAACGATCGTGGTGGCTCGCGGCGGCAAGATCGTGTATGAAAAGGCATACGGCTACGCAATGCTCAACGACATGGGCGTGCGGCTGGACGATCCCCGCCCCATGCAGATGGATACCATGTTCGACATGGCATCCTGCACCAAGATCATGGCCACGACACAGTCCATCATGAAGCTGTACAGCGAGGGCAAGATCGACCTGAATGCCACGGTAGCAAGCTACATTCCGGAGTTTGCCAAGAACGGGAAGGAAAACGTCACCGTGCATCAGCTGCTGACCCACACCTCCGGTCTGCCGCAGTGGAAGGCGATGTTCCTCTACATCGAGAAGGACAAGGCCAAGGTGCTGGATTACATCTGCAACTGTGAGCTGATGTTCGCCCCCGGCGAGGAAAAGTACAGCGACCTGGGCTTCCAGATGCTGGGCTTCCTGGTGGAGCGGATCACCGGGCGCTCGATGGACGAATACGTCAAGAACGAGATCTACAAGCCTCTGGGGCTGAAGCGCACCACCTATCTGCCGCTGGCCAACGGCTTTACCACCGAGGATGTGGCGGCCACCTCCTTCGGCAACCCGTATGAGTATGCCATGGTGGACGAGATCGACCACCCGGGCTTTGGCTACGACTGTACCGCCGATCTGGACGCGTTCCGCACCTTCACCGGCTGGCGCAACTACACCCTGCAGGGCGAGTGCAACGACGGCAATGCATGGATGGCAAACGGCGGCGTGGCCGGTCACGCGGGCCTGTACTCCGACGCGGAAGATCTGGCCGTGCTGTGCCAGGCCATGCTGAACGGCGGTATCTACAAGGGCGTCCGCCTTTACAAGAAGGAAGTCATCGACGAGTTCACCAGCGAGCAGAACGGCAAGCCGTCCCGCGGGCTGGGCTTTGAGCGGGGCTCCTCGTTCATGGGCCGCGGCGACCGCCACTACGACGCCTTTGGCCACGCAGGCTTTACCGGCACCCATGTGGTCATGAACAAGACCAACAAGACTGCCGTCATTTTCCTGACCAACAAGCAGAACGTCGGCTTCAAGCCGGACTCCACCTCGTACTACAGCCCCTATAGCTGCTGCGGCGAGATCTGTGAGCTGGTCTGGAACATTTTTGGAACCGAAGCACCGGCTGAGACGCTGGCCGACAAGATCGGCGCCTGGCTGTAAGCAAAACAAAAAATCATTGGGAGATGTCAGAGATGGATTTTGAACCGAGATTAACGATCCTGCACCAGGCAGGGATGCTGTCCGAGGAGGATTACCGGAAGGTACAGGACGTGATCCGCTTTTTTCAGGAGAAATACGGTCTGACATTGACCGAAGAAAACGCCTCCGCCATGGTCACGCACCTGTGCGCTGCGCTGGGGCGCATCCACCGCGGAGAGCCGGTGGAGCCGCTGGACGAGGAGGTCTACGAAGAGACCAGCCAGGAGCCCACCTTCCCCAAGGCACTGGAAGCAACGCAGGCGCTGGTGCGGGAGATCCTGCCGGACCTGCCGGAGGACGAGCAGAAGTTCCTGACCATGCACATCGGGGTCGTGCTGGCACAATCGTGACAGCATTTGCATAAAACCCACATCAGAAAGGAGGGCTAGCTTATGAAAATCGTAGTAGGCGGCCAGATCGACAAGCAGAAGGTTTATGACACCATCAAGGGTGTTGTAGGCGACCGTGCCTCGGTGGAGATCAAGGATGACATTGCGGCGGCAATGGCGGTCAAGACCGGGCAGGCAGATTACTACTTCGGCGCCTGCAAGACGGGTGGCGGCGGTGCGCTGGCAATGGCCATTGCCCTGCTGGGCATGAACCAGTGCGCAACGGTGTCCATGCCGGGCAAAATGCTGAGCGAGGACGAGATCCTGGCACAGGTCAAGGCCGGCAAGAAGGCATACGGCTTTACGGATCAGCACATCGAAAAGGTCGTGCCGATCATTCTCAAGGGTCTGGGCTTCTGATCCGGATCGTCAAATAAGGAGGATTACATATGGAAACCATTCTGCGCTACGTTATCATCGCGGCAGTTGGTGCGTTGGCATCGATCCTGGCAAACCAGAGCATCGCCGTGTTCAACGACGGCCTGCGCCCGGTCCTGCCGGAGTATCTGGAAAAGCGCATGGACCGCAAGGCTCTGGCAGCCACCAGCTTTGCCATCGGCTTTGGTCTGGTCATCGGCTACGGCCTGCCCACGTCCATTGCCGCAAGCATCATCCTGATCCACTGCATCCTGCTCACCACCGACATCATCGGCACCTGGTGCCCGGACACCAAAAAGGGCATGATCGCTTCCGGCGTCATCGGCGCTGTGTACGGCGTGGCCCTGCTGTTCGGCCTGCAGGTGATCATCGACCTGTTCAACCTGCTGCCGGTCAACTTCCTGGGCAGCCTGGGCCAGGTCTCTGCCGGTATCACGCTGGCCTTCGCCATCTTCCCGGCTGTGACGGTTGCCCTGCAGTTCGGCGCTGCCAAGGGCATCATCACCGCCGTTGTGACCCTGCTGGTCCGTCAGATCGTTGAGACCTACGGCAAGATCGCACTGGACGCCGAGCACACGATCAGCCTGAACAAGGACGGTATGGCCCTGCTGGCCGGTATGATCATCATGCTGGTGTTCGCTGCCATGGATAAGGAAGGCAACGACCAGAACTCCAACGAAATGCTGACCCAGATCTTTGCCGACAAGGTCGCACGCATCCGCAAGTATATGCCGGTTCTGGCCCTCATGGGCGGCCTGATCGCAGCAGGCACCAGCATGAGCATCATGGCCGGTGACCCCATCAGCCTGGGCCTGCTGGCCGAGGGTGACCGCGTCAACGCAGGTCTGACCGCTCTGGCCCGTGCCATCGGCTTTATCCCGCTGGTTGCCACCACCGCCATCACCACCGGCGTCTACGCTCCGGCCGGCATGACCTTCGTCTTTGTGATCGGTCTGCTGATCCCCAACCCCTTTATCGCCCTGATCGCCGGTGCAGCCTGCATCTGCGTGGAGATCCTGCTGCTGAACGTCATCGCAAAGGGTCTGGACAAGTTCCCCGGCATCAAGCGCTGCGGCGACAACATCCGTACCGCTATGAGCTACGTCATCGACATCGCCCTGCTGATCGGCGGCATCCTGGCTGCTCAGGCGATCATGCCCACGACGGGTCTGTTCATCATCGTGGCATTCTGGTGCATCAACAAGTGCAGCAAGAAGCCTCTGGTCTCCATGGCGGTCGGTCCTCTGGGCGCGATCCTGGTCGGCCTGATCGCAAACGTGCTGTTCCTGCTGTCTCTGTACACCCCTGCCGCCTGATCCCCGGATAAAATGAGCGCCTCCCGGCCTGCGTCGGGAGGCGGCTCTGGTTAAGAAACAATACAGGAGGCGAATCCTTTTGAAACTGCCTGAAAAGATTCTGTATGCGCACGAGCATACGACGATCGACCTGTCCGGTCCGAAGAAGAACATCGACTGCAGGCTGGATGATTTTGACGCGACCGCGGCGGAATACCGGCGGCTGGCGGAACACGGTGTGGTCGGCATCATCGACCAGACCAACCGCGGGATGGGCCGGAACGTGGCCTATGTGCAGAAAATGGCTGCACAGGCGGGGGTGGAGATCACCCACGCGACGGGCTACTACAAGGAGCCCTTTCTCCTGCCGGAGTGCTATACGCTGACCGAACAGCAGCTGTGTGACATCATGGTGAAGGAACTGACCGAGGGCATTGAAGGCACCAGTGTCCGGGCGACCGTCATCGGCGAGATCGGCACCTCGAAGGACATCACCGAGACGGAGGCCAAGGTATTCCGTGCGGCGTCCCGCGCCCATGCAGAAACGGGGGCACCCATCTGCACCCACACAACGCTGGGCACGCGCGGCCTGGAGCAGCTGGAGATCTTCAAGAGCTTTGGCGTTGACCTGAGCCGGGTGGTGCTGAGCCACATCGACCTGTCGGCCGATCTGGATTACATGAAGCGCCTGCTGGATCAGGGGGTCAACATTGCGTTCGACACCATCGGCAAGTGCAACTACCAGCCCGATGTCTCCCGTGCAGACTGGCTCAGCCGCCTTTGTGCGGAAGGGTACGACACGCAGATCGTCATGAGCATGGACATCACCCGCCGCAGCAACTTTGCAGACCGGGGCGGTGTGGGCTACAGCTACCTGCTGGACACCTTTGCTCCGCTGGCAAGCGAGGCAGGCGTGCCGGACCGCGCATGGGAGAACCTGCTGTACCGCAATGCACTGCGCATCTACAAAGGACAGAAATAACAAGGATTCGAGGAATTGACAATGAAAACCTATCCCCTGCATTCTATCTCGCTGGAGCAGGCAAAACAGCTCCAGTTCAAGGTCATTGACGCAGTGACCCGCAATTTTCAGGGAGAGGAAGTCCTCTCGCTGGGCGACCTCGGCGTGGTGAAAGGGCTGAACAAGCCCCGCTGCACGGTAAAGGTGGAAAAGGTCTTTGCCGACACCTTTGATGCCCCGGCGGCGCTGCTTGTGCGCGGCTCCGGCACGGGCGCGATCCGCTGGGCTCTGACCGCCTGCCTGAAACCGGGGGATGCCATTCTGGTGCACACCTCGCCCATCTATACGACGACGCAGGTGACCATCGACGCCATGGGGCTGAAACCCATCCGCGCGGACTTCAACGATCTGGAACAGCTCAAGGCCGTCTGTGCGCAGCACAAGGACGAGATCCGAGGCGCCCTGGTGCAGCTGACCCGGCAGAAGCCGGAGGACCGCTACGACTACAAGGCCGTGATCGCAGCCATCAAGGCTGCGCTGCCGGGCATCCCGGTGGTGACCGATGACAACTACGCCGCCCTGAAAGTGGACGCCATCGGCTGCCAGGCGGGGGCCGATCTGTCCACCTTCTCCTGCTTCAAGATCCTTGGTCCGGAGGGCGTCGGTGCAGTGATCGGCAGCAAGGAGCTGATCGACCGCATCTACAAGATGCAGTATTCCGGCGGCAGTCAGGTGCAGGGACACGAAGCCATGGAGGCCCTGCGCGGCCTGATCTATGCGCCGGTGGCGCTCGCCATCCAGAGCGAGGTCAACGAGGAGCTGGTCCGCCGCCTGAACGCCGGCGAGGTCCCCCATGTGCGGCAGGCGTTCCTGGCAAACGCGCAGAGCAAGGTGCTGCTGGTGGAGTTTGATCAGGAGATCGCCGAAAAAATTCTGGACGCTGCCCCGAAGTTCGGCGCAGCGCCGCATCCGGTGGGCAGCGAGAGCAAATACGAGTTTGCCCCCATGATCTACCGTGTCAGTGGAACGTTCCGTGCGCAGGACCCGACCATTGAACACCGGATGATCCGCATCAACCCCATGCGCAGCGGCCCGGACACCATCATCCGCATCCTGCGCAGCTGCATGGAGCAGGTCGAGGAAAACTGAACCGCTGAAAAAACGAGAGGAAAAGGAGAGATGCCCTGTGTTTTTAAAGACCGTAATGGAGCGCAACCAGCCGTTGGTGCGTCTGGGCATTGAATGGCAGCAGAATGGCGTGATCCTGCCGGACACCTATCTGCTGGATTACGACACGATCCTGGAAAATGCCCGCAGCATCAAACAGGCAGGCGACGCAAACGGCGTGCAGAACTTTTTCATGCTCAAGCAGATCGGACGCAACCCCCTGATCGCCCGTGCGCTGACCGACATGGGATATGTGGGCGCTGTGTGCGTGGACTTCCGCGAGGCGCTGACGATGGTGGAAAATCAGATCCCCCTCGGCAACGTAGGGCATCTGGTCCAGATCCCCCGGGCGGCCCTGAAAAAGATCCTCCGCGCAAAGCCGGTGATCGTAACGGTGTACACGCTGGAAAAAGCCCGCGAGATCAGCGCAGTCTGCACCGAGCTGGGCCTGCACCAGAAGCTGATGCTCCGTGTTCTGGGAGAAGGCGACATGCTGTATTCCGGGCAGTACGGCGGCTTTGAATTGCAGGAACTGGACAGCGCAGTGCGTGCGATCGAGGCGATGCCGAATGTGGAGGTGGGCGGCGTGTGCAGCTTCCCTTGCTTTTTGTACGACGAAGCGGCACAGGACATCCTGCCCATGACCAATCTCCGGACCGTGCAGACCGCAGCAGAAATGCTGCGCGCCCGCGGCTACCGGGACCTGATGCTCAATACGCCCAGTGCCACCTGCACCCACAGCATCCCGATGATCGCGGCGGCAGGCGGCACCCACGGGGAACCGGGACACGGCCTGACCGGAACGACACCGTATCATGCCGGCCACCCGGATGCCGAGGAGCGCCCCGGATACCTGTATGTTTCGGAGGTCAGCCACAATCTGGGCGATAAGGCATACTGCTACGGCGGCGGGCATTACCGCCGCGGCCACATGAAGAACGCCCTGGTGGGCACGACGCCGGAAAATGCAAAGGTCGTGCCGGTGCTGCCGCCGGACGACTCCAGCATCGACTATCATTTTGAACTGCAGCAGAACTGTCCGGTCTCGGCTGCGGCGGTCATGGCGTTCCGGACACAGTTCTTTGTGACCCGGAGCCGGGTGGCAGTGGTCAAAGGGCTGTCCTCCGGCAAGCCGGAGCTGGCGGGCCTGTACTCTGCGCTGGGAGAACCGGTCCGGGAATGACAGAAAGGATAATTCGCAATGGGAAAGTTTGTTGTAATCGTTCTGGATGGTTTTGGTGTGGGCGCAATGCCGGATGTGCCGCAGGTGCGCCCTGCGGACTGCGGTGCCAACACCTGCGTGCATATCTTTGAGCGCACGCCGGACCTGAAGCTGCCCAATCTGGCAAGCCTTGGTCTGGCGAACATCGTGGGGCGGGAGTTCCCCGGCCTGCCGTTTGCGACGGATGCAACGTTCGGCCGTGCCGAGCTGATGCACGATGGTGCGGACACCTTCTTCGGCCATCAGGAGATCATGGGCACCCGCCCGGCAAAGCCTTTCGGCGAGCCGATCTGCAATAAGATCGAGCTCATCAAAAAGACGCTGGAGGATGCGGGTTACCATGTCCGGTATTACACCGGAACATCCGGCAAGCGCCTGCTGATCGTCAACGAGGCCTGCACCGTGGCCGACAACGTGGAATGCGATCCGGGTCAGGCCTTCAACGTCACGGCGGCCATCGACGACCTTGATTTTGAGGAAGAGCTCAAGATCGGTCATCTGGTGCGCAGCGTGTCGGTCGTGCCCCGCGTCATCACCTTCGGCGGGCGCGGCGTGCACCTGCAGAACCTGCTGGATGCCATTGAGGAACACGGCGATTACATCGGCGTGAATGCTCCGGCCAGCGGCGTTTACAACAACGACTACCATTGCATCCACATGGGCTACGGCGTTGACCCGGAGGTGCAGATCCCGACGATTTTGGGCAAGAGCGGCCTGCCGGTGTTCCTGCTGGGCAAGGTGGCCGACGTGGTCACGAACAATTACGGCACCAGCATCCCCATGGTGGACACGGCCAGCGTGCTGCAGCGCACCCTGGAGATCGTAAAGGAGCAGGAGACTGCGTTCATCTGCACCAACGTGCAGGAAACGGACCTGTGCGGCCACCGGGAGAATGTCGCGGCCTACGCAGACCGCCTGCGGGTGGCGGACGAATGGATCGGCAAGATCCGCGACGCCCTGGGCGAGGACGATATCCTCATCGTGCAGGCGGACCACGGCAACGACCCGACCATCGGACACCCGCACCACACCCGTGAGATGGTGCCGCTGATGATCCACAGCGCCCACTCCACCCCCAAGAATATCGGGATCCGCAAGACCCTCAGCGATGTCGGTGCGACCGCTGCGGACTATTTCCACAGCAAGGCACCGGAAAACGGCACCAGCTTTCTGCCGCTGCTGCTGAAGTAAAAACAAAGGAGCGGAGAACCGATGAAGATCATTCGCGCAAACGATTACGCAGACATGTCCCGCAAGGCGGCCAACATCCTTTCGGCGCAGATCATCCTGAAACCCGACTGCGTGCTGGGTCTGGCCACCGGCGGCACCCCGGTGGGTGCCTACCAGCAGCTGGTGGAGTGGTACAACAAGGGTGACCTCGACTTTTCGGGGGTGACGACCGTCAATCTGGATGAGTACCGCGGCCTGCCCAAGGACCACCCGGAAAGCTACTGGAGCTTCATGCACCGCAACCTGTTCGATCATGTGAACATCGACCCGGCGCACATCCACCTGCCGGATGGCACCAACCCCGATGCAGACGATGCCTGCGCCCAGTACAACCAGATCATCCACAGCGTGGGCGGCATCGACCTGCAGCTGCTGGGCATCGGCCACGACGGCCACATCGGCTTCAACGAGCCGGGCGAGGCCTTTGAGCTGGAGACCCACTGCGTGGATCTGACCCCTGCCACCATTGAGGCCAACAAGCGCTTCTTTGACGGCAACGAGGATCTGGTGCCCAAGCAGGCCTACACCATGGGCATCAAGACCATCATGCAGGCCCGCAAGGTGCTGGTGGTCGCCAACGGCCTGGCCAAGGCAAAGGCCGTCAAAGCAGTCGTGTCCGGCCCGGTCACGCCGGAATGCCCCGGCTCCATCCTGCAGCTGCATCCGGACTGCACGCTGGTGGCAGATGAAGAGGCCCTGAGCCTTCTGTGACCTGCCCGCTGCCGTGACAAGACAGCAGACCGTAAACGATCCGAGCAAGTTCGCCGTTCCGTCAAAGGAGCGGCGAACTTTTTTGTGCAGAGGGTGCCTGCAATGCGCAAAAGCGGCAAAAGGAAACCCGGCAGGTATGCCATCTTATGATGACATACCTGCCGGGTTCTGTTTTATGGGTTGGTGCAGCGATTGCACCGATCCATAGCTTCATTCTAGTTTACTGCTCGATCGGCTTCATCGTGGGGGACTATGAATACGTCACGAACTGCATAACTTTTAATTTGGTTATCGATAAGCATATGCGATATCATTATAAAAATATTGAGCAGACACATGGCTACACATCTGCTCAATATTTTGCATTATTATTTTTTTGATTCTGCTGTAGTCATCATTTTATTGATGTTCATAGCTGGCCATACTATAGGTTCAGTTTCAGGTTGCGCTGTTAAAAGAGTCATTTGCGAACGAACATACGGAAATAAAATAGCCAAAGCATTTTCCTGAAGCAACTGATTTTTGTGAGAGTCCGACTCTTCAATGCTCCAGTAGCCACTGATTTGAACTTTAGCTTTGAACTCTCCTTCGCGAGTTGCCTGCGCAGTCAAGGTCGTCCGATATTCACCATCGGATATTTTATCGATGCCATAGCTAAGATTAAAGCTTGTTTTTGAATCATCTTTTAAAGAAAAACCATCTCTAACAAAAGAGAGTTCATCAAACACGATATGATTGGCCTTTAAAACACTAACAGGCAACTCATCCGTAGGGCGAATTATTTCGTTCATTGTTTTCACCTGTCTTACATAAATCATTTATGCGGCATACAATGGGAAATCAAAATACACGGATGACTCTAACATAGAAGAGAATGACACATCCGTCATGTTTTGAGGTGCAGTCTTTACATAGGAAAGAGGCCTATCAATAAACGACAAATCCAAATCATCAAAGATAACCTCTTCGGAATCGCCTACTTGTTCACAGCTCATCCCAGAGAGAGAATCCCTCAGCAGACTTTCTTGTTGTACGGCGTACTCCATGGAGGGATGTGCTAAGGAGTCCAAAACTCTTTGCATACCCTGATCTGTTATGTTGTAGACTTCATGAAGCATCATAACGCACCTCCTTCTTAATAAGTATTAACCTATAGTATGTCATCATATTCCTTGAGAAGTCTTAGATTTTCCGCTGATAGCAAATCAATCATCATCAGAGTAGTTTCTGGGTCGTCACCATCTTGATCAACTTCTTTAAATCCAAAGGCTCTTTGATACCAAGAAACCTTTTCATTTAAAGCATTAATTGTAACCAACCGGAACGGACAATCTCTATGAAACATGATTATTTTAGCCAAGATGCGCTTAAGAACGTTACTTCCTATCTTTTGATACTGATATTCTTTACGAACAGCAAGATACTCAATATGCATTGCATAAAGGTCCACATAACTATTAAGAGAATACTCATCAATCGGCTCAGGAAACCTATCGATTGGAAATCTCTTAAATTGAATCTGATAATACGCAACGATAACTCCGCTTTCCGTTGTGACCTCATATGCATAGCAACGATCAAGCAACGTCAAAAAATAAGAGTCTGCAACCTTCTTATCAATGCTTGGGTTTCCACAAGTGAAACATTGATCCGCAGGATGATTTAACTTTGTGAAAATCAACTTCCCCATTTAAAACTCCCCACATTGGTTTCGGTAATGCAAGTTGATTATAATAGCACGTTCTTAAGCTCTTGTCAAGATTAAACTATCACAATTTTAACCATTTGTACAGCCCCATTGCTACTTTTTTATTGCTTTTTGTTATATTGCACAGTGTCTTTCGCGTGTTGTTTATTAAAATGAACAAAACGACTGTATTTACACTTGATAAATCTTATTTGGAACATATAGGATGGCCTTCGTGCAGATGAAGATTCAAGAAAAAGCGCACCTTCGGATGGAAAGTGCGCTATGTAAGAAAACGCTGATTCAGTTGTTGCAGCGATGTTGTTCCAGATAATCGTCCAGAATGTCCAGATCAATAATCGCTATCTTTTTTATGCGGAGTAGTGCGTGAGCTTCCTGTGCCAGCTTTCGGAACGAAATCTTGCCCATCGAATAGAGAGCCATTCCTTCTTCGTAGCCGACGTATCTCTTTTTCTTTTTGGCCAGAATTTTTTCCAGTTCGGGAACTTCAAACGAAGCAGCTTTATGTTCCATGACATTCTTCTCCTTTGTCAAGGGTAGTGGTATACTTGCGTTATCAGGATATAGAAAGAGGACACCTCACGGTCAGCAATCGCTGATGGTGAAATGTCCTCTTGGCTGTTTTCTCGTTTACAGTTCTCTGCTGGTAGCCAGAATGTGAGAATCCGTCTGTCCTAGCGTGAATTTTTTTGCATCTCCGTCAGTCCATGCGGAAATCCGTCAAGGATGTCAGCTTTCTGACACTTTCCGTGTCGGAATCCGCGATGTATTTCATTGTCGGAGACACAAAGATTACCACGTAGCTCAGTTAGATTCAGGGCGCATCGTGGGGACAGGTCAAGGAAGGCTCACAAATGGCTTTATTTTCCTTTATAAGCCTATCCATGCGGCTTCCTTTTTCCTACTCCCGTACGTCACCCTACGCAACTCTCCACAACTTACCGGCAATTTGGTGTAAA
>ENA-OUPO01000259-OUPO01000259.1-human-gut-metagenome-genome-assembly--contig:-NODE-259-length-28058-cov-26.002_pt1 | contig 28058 bp, 25 predicted proteins | sample MGYA00237940_ERZ548809 | MGnify/ENA primary metagenome ERZ548809 (study PRJEB26490, sample SAMN05194695) | human gut metagenome | biome: terrestrial biome; feature: human-associated habitat; material...
TCTTGGAAAACAGCATCTGTTGCGAAACGCAATCCAGCTGTTGTTGCCAACGATTCGAAAAGCTGGATTGCAGTAAAAATACTGGACAGAAGCACAGAAATGTGTTATACTGATTCAGTCAAATCGGTCGGTGTCGATGACGGTAAGGTTCCACCTGTTCCCATTCCGAACACAGAAGTTAAGCTTACTTGTGCCGAAGATAGTTAGCTGGAAACGGCTTGTGAAAATAGGTAGTCGCCGACTTAGAGAAACGCTTCAGGAGTTTTCCTGAAGCGTTTTTTAGTATGTAAAAAATGAAATTCCTACAAATAGAGCAAGATATAACTGAAAATTCATATTTTGTTAAAATACTTCATAGGAATTAGTTGCAGCTAAGGGATGCTTATGATACAATAATAATATGATACTGTGATGAAAAATGGGATTTGATAGAGATGTATTACAGAACGGAAGGAAGTAGTTACGGTGAAGGTGGCGATGATCGGGCACAAGGATTTTCCAAGTCGCTCGGGCGGTGTAGAGGTCATGGTCGGCGGGCTGGCCAGAAGTCTGGTGGAACGCGGCTATGACGTAACCGTGTATAACCGCGGCTTGGAAAAGCACCATAATGTGTACGATGTGGACGGCGTTCACGCACGGCGGGTATTTACCCTGCAAAAGCCTTCGCTGAATGCCACGATCTACTCCTTTCTGGCTACCTTTGACGCGCTGTTCCGGGGCTACGATGTGATCCATTACCACGCCATCGGACCCAGCGTACCGCTGCTGATCGCTAAACTGTTCGGCAAGCACACCGTATGTACGGTGCACGGTTTGAACTGGAAGGTGGACAAGTGGCGCGGCTTTGCAAGCCGTTACATGAAGCTGGGAGAGAGGATCGCCGCAAAATATGCGGATGATCTGGTGGTGCTTTCAGAGACGGAGTGGAACTATTTTTTGCAGAAATATGACCGCGCGTCTATTCTGATCCCCAATGCCATCCGATTTTATGAAAAGCGTCCCTGCAGCCTGATCCGGGAAAGATATGGGCTGGAGCAGGGAGAGTACATCCTATATGTGGGACGCATCTCGCCGGAAAAGGGCACGATGGATCTGGTGGAGGGCTACCGCAAGGCCAAGACAGGGAAAAAGCTTGTGCTGGTCGGCCCGCTGGACGACAGCGAATATTGCAAGACAGTACAGCAGCAGGCGCAGAATGACCCCAATATCATCATGACAGACTATGTGGTGGGCGACCCGCTGAAGGAGCTTTACAGCAACTGTGGACTGTTCGTTCTGCCCAGCCACACCGAGGGACTTTCCCTGTCTCTGTTGGAGGCGCTGTCCATCGGTGCACGGTGTCTGGTGAGCGATATCCCTGAGAATACGGTCGTGGCCGATATTTACGGTGCGGCCTTTACGCCGGAGGATACGGACGACCTTGCACGGGCGCTGGAGCGGGAATGCGCACAGGAGTACCCGGACGCAATGCGGCAGCAGCAGATCCAGTACATCCATACAAATTTCGAGTACGAGGTGATGCTGGACCGTTACGAGGAGGTCTATCATCATGTGGTGGGCGACCCGCTGAAGGCGATGCCCTCCACCCTGAAAAAAAAGAAAGTGCCGGCAGGCGCAAAAGCATAAGCAAAGAACGCCCCGGAAACGTTTGAAAGCGTTTCCGGGGCGTTCTTTCGTTTAGATCAGCGGGGCGATGAACTTGAGTACCATGCCCACCAGATGCAGCAGTTTTTTGCCCTGCCAGACGCTCTGGCGGGTAGGCTCTACTGTGCGGCACTGTGCCAGCGTATCCTGAAAATCAGCTTCAATACGGGGCAGGCAGTCCACGCCGCGCATCCAGACCGCGTTTTCAAAGTGGTGGTACAGACTGCGGTAATCCAGATTGATGGTGCCCACGACCGCCTCCTGCCCATCCATGATCATCACCTTGGCGTGGGTGAAGCCGGGCATCCACTCGCTGATCTTTACACCAGAGGACAGCAGTGGCAGGTAATGGGTCTTGGCCAGCGCATAAGCAAACCACTTGTCCGGCTTGCCGGGTAAAATCAGGTGCACATCTACGCCGCGCTCTGCGGCAAAGCGCAGAGCGGTCTCCAGCTCGCCGTCCAGAATGAGGTAGGGCGTGATGATATGTACGCTGCGCCGGGCGCGGTTGAGCAGGTCGATGTACACCATTTCGCCCACCCGCTCGCCATCCAGCGGGCAGTCGCCGTAGGGGATGACAAAGCCCTTTGCCTGCGTTTCCGGGATGGGGCGGGTGAGGAACTGCGCAAACTCCGGCTCCCGCTGGATGCTCCACATCTGCAAAAACAGAGCGGTCATGGTGCGCACGCCCTCGCCCTCCAGCATGACAGCGGCGTCCTTCCAGCGGCCGTATTTTTCAACGTGGTTGATGTACTCGTCGGCCAGATTCACGCCGCCGGTAAAGCCTACACGGCCATCCACGACAAGGATCTTGCGGTGGTCGCGGTAGTTGTAGTGGGTGGAAACAAAGGGCGTGACCGGCGCAAACACCTTGCAGCGGATACCCAGCGCTTCCAGCCGTCTGGGGTAGTCCCGGGGCAGGGTGGAGAACTCGCAGGTGCCGTCATACATTACCCGCACATCCACGCCCTGCGCGGCCTTGCGTGCCAGTATCTCCAAAATGCGCCCCCACATCAGGCCCTCGTCGATGATGAAGTATTCCAGAAAAATGTACTGGGTGGCGCTTTCCAGCTGGGGCAGCAACGCAGCAAACTTGGCTTCTCCGCTGGGGAAATAGGTCACCTGCGTGTTTTCGTACACCGGGAAGCCACCACCCCGTCCGCGCAGATACTGCGCCAGAGAGGCCGCGCCGGGGCAGTCAGCGTCCAGCGCCGTGCTCGCCTTTTGGTCCTGCGGCAGTTGACTGCGGGTCTGCCCCTCCAGCTCCAGCAGGCGCTTTTTGAGCACTCGGTGGCCTACGTCCTCCTTGGTATAGCAGAACAGCAGCACGCCCAGCACCGGGGCAAGCGCCGTGACCACCAGCCACGGAATGCGCACGCTGTTGTTCATGTCCTGATTGAGCAGGTAGACCATCATGACCGCCGTGACCAGCAAGGTGCCGCCCAAGTAGTGGGGCAGCAGGTTACTGAACCAGCGCATCAGGCTGAAGAGCGCCCCGAATTGCAGCACCAGCAGCACCAGCACCAGCCCAAAGCGGCTGAAGATGGCATGGATGAGCCCTTTCTGGCCTTTACGGAGCAGACGGATGCCGCCGTCCTCAAATACCCGGACCTTGCTTCTCATGGTGTGCTGCAATGTTTCTTTTGACATTTTGACCGTCCTTTTTTTGGAATGTGTCGGAGGATAGCCTGCAAGCCCTGTCCAAATGACACATTTTGTGCTATGATAAAGGGGAAGAACTGCTGCCGGGCGGCAACAGCCCCGGGGCAGCAGAATATATACAAATCTATTATAATCCATTCCGGCCGGTTTTTCCACAGAAACCGGCAGATTTTGTGCAGAAGGAGTTTGCATCATGAACAACCTGATCATTGGCATCGCGGGCGGCTCGGGCAGCGGCAAGACCACCCTTGCGCTGCGGCTGAAGGAGCGCTTTGGGGAGGACGAGGTGCGGCTGATCTCCCACGACAGCTACTACAAGCGTCACGACGAGCTGCCCTTTGAAGAGCGCTGCAAGCTGAATTACGACCACCCAGACGCCTTCGACAACGCCCTGCTCATCTACCATTTGCAGGAGCTGAAGGCCGGACGCGCCATCGACTGCCCGGTGTACGATTACTCCAACCACAACCGCAGCAACGAGGTGCAGCACATCGAGCCCGCCCCGGTGCTGATCGTGGAGGGCATTCTGCCCCTTGTAGAGCCGGAGCTGTGCGCCCTGTTCGACTACAAGATATTTGTGGATACGGACGCGGACGAGCGCATCCTGCGGCGCATCCTGCGGGACGTAAAGGAGCGCGGGCGCAGCTTGGACAGCGTGATCGACCAGTACCTTACCACGGTCAAGCCGATGCACGAAGCCTTTGTAGAGCCCAGCAAGCGCAACGCGGACATCATTGTGCCCAACGGCGGCGAGAACAGCACCGCCGTGGAGATGCTGGCGCACCACATCCGCACCCTGATCGAGAAGGCGAACCGGGGGTAAAACGGTTTGGAATGCGCGCCGCGAGGGCAGGAGGATACAGCCAAGAGACGTTCTCTTTTGATGGCAAAAGAAAACCAGAAAAGTGCGTGCTCCGCAGGGAAAGTTACTGCTTGGCGCAAGCGAGCAAAGACGCTCCGCTGGGCCAGAGGCAGGGAGGGGTGTTCCGACTCCCCCCTCCCTACCTCTGGACTCCACCCACCCCGCAACGGGCCAAGGGCTGCACGCCCTTGACAATCCTAAAGAAGAAGTCGAAGCACAAAAAAGCTAGCGCTGCGCCAGTCGGCGCTATCGCTTTAACGCTTTTTTCGCTTCTCCATTTATAGCCCCTCAGTCGCTGCGCGACAGCTCCCCCCGGGGAGCGGGCACGCCCGTAGCGCCGCGCTTTCGCAGAAAGCGGCGCTACAAATGCAGTTTGCCGCCACGACCCCTCCCGTGAAAATAGCGTTTGGAGCGGTTCGCAGACCGCGACAAACGCGAAATATAAAACAATAATTCCGCTGATGATGCGCAGAGCGAAGCGGAGCGCATTCCCAATCGTCCATCACAAAACAAAAGGCACCCACAGCCGGATGGCTGTGGGTGCCTTTTTGCATACAGGGTTAACGGATAGAGGTACGCACCAGCGCGCGTTTCAGGCGTGCCTGTGCCAGCTCGTACTCACGGTCGTTCAGGTTCTTGCGGGCAAGGATCTCCTCGGCGCGCTTCTTGGAAGCCTCCGCACGCGCCTGATCGATGTCCTCCGCCCATTCCCAAGTGGTAGCCACCAGACGCACGTCCCCGTCCAGCACGCTGAGCAGGCCGCCCATGCAGGCTGCACGGCGGCGCTGACCGTCGGCATCTACAATGTGCGCCTCGCCCATGCCCAGTGCCGTGCAGTAATCGCCGTGCTTTGCCAGAATGGCGATATCGCCGTCAATGGCGCGGCAGACGATGCGCTCGGCCTGACCTTCAAAGGCGCAGCCGTCCGGCGTGACCACCGTCAGATGAAAGGTCGTCATGGCTTACCCCTTCTTCGCTTTTGCGAACACGTCGTCGATGGTGCCCGCGAACAGGAATGCGCTCTCGGGCAGCTCGTCGCACTCGCCGCTCAGGATCATCTTGAAGCCCCGCAGGGTCTCCTTCAGCGGCACATACTGACCGGGCATACCGGTGAACTGCTCTGCCACATGGAAGCTCTGGCTCAGGAAGCGCTGCACCTTGCGGGCGCGGCTGACGGTACGCTTGTCCTCCTCGCTCAGCTCGTCCATGCCCATGATGGCAATGATGTCCTGCAGCTCCTTGTAGCGCTGCAGCACCTTCTGGACGGCACGGGCGATCTCGTAGTGCTCCTGACCCACGACCTCCGGGCTGAGGATGCGGCTGGTGGAATCCAGCGGGTCCACAGCGGGGTAGATGCCCTGCGATGCAATGTCACGGCTCAGAACCGTGGTGGCATCCAGATGGGTAAAGGTGGTGGCAGGGGCGGGGTCGGTCAGGTCGTCGGCGGGAACGTAGACGGCCTGCACCGAGGTGATAGAGCCCTTGCGGGTGGAAGTGATGCGCTCCTGCAGGGCGCCCATCTCGGTGGCCAGCGTGGGCTGGTAGCCAACGGCAGAGGGCATACGGCCCAGCAGTGCGGACACCTCGGAACCGGCCTGCGTGAAGCGGAAGATATTATCAATGAACAGCAGCACGTCCTGATTTTTCACATCGCGGAAGTACTCTGCCATGGTCAGGCCGGACAGTGCCACGCGCATACGGGCTCCCGGGGGCTCGTTCATCTGGCCGTAGACCAGTGCGGTCTTGTTGATAACGCCGCTCTCGGTCATTTCGCCGTACAGGTCGTTACCCTCGCGGGTGCGCTCGCCAACGCCGGTAAACACCGAGTAACCGTTGTGCTCGGTGGCGATGTTATAGATCAGTTCCTGGATCAGAACGGTCTTGCCGACACCGGCGCCGCCGAACAGGCCGATCTTACCGCCCTTGGCGTAGGGGCAGATCAGGTCAACCACCTTGATGCCGGTCTCCAGGATCTCGGTGGTGGACTGCTGCTCCTCGTAGCTGGGAGCGGGACGGTGGATAGGCCAGTAGGCATCCGGGGTGGGGGCGGGCTTGTTATCCACAGGCTCGCCCAGCAGGTTGAACACGCGCCCCAGACACTGGTCGCCCACGGGCACCTTGATGGACTCGCCGGTGTCCACGGCATCTGTGCCGCGCACCAGACCATCGGTGCTGCTCATGGCAATGCAGCGTGCCACATTGTCGCCGGTCAGCTGAGCGACCTCCACCACCAGCTTCTGGCCGTGGTTGTCGATCTCAATGGCGTTGAGCAGCTCCGGCAGCTCGCCATCCTTGAACTGGATGTCCAGCACCGGGCCAATGACCTGGATCACCTTGCCGATATGTTTTTCGGACATAGGCTACAACTCCTTCTTGATAGTCTTAGTTCTCCGCGCCGGCCACGATCTCGGTGATCTCCTGCGTGATGGCAGCCTGACGGGCACGGTTATAATACAGGTTCAAATGGTCGATCATCTCACCGGCGTTCTTGGTGGCGGCATCCATGGCAGTGCGGCGGGCTGCCAACTCACTGGCTACGCTCTCGCACACGGCACCGTAGACGATGCCTGCCACATACTCCGGGATGATCGCGCTGAATACTTCCTCGCTGCTGGGCTTGTACAGGATCTGACTGCGGCGCGCCTCCGCCTTCTGCTGCTCGGTGGGCTCCATGGCCAGCGGCAGCACCTCGATAGAGACAGCCGTCTGGGTCATCATGGAATCGAACCGGGTGTAGCAGAGCTTTACGGCGTCAAACTCGCCCTTGCGGTACCCTTCGGTGATCTGGCGCGCCAGCTGGAAGCACTGTCCCACCGAAATGTCGGCGGCCAGCAGCACCTCCTGCGTGAACAGGTCGGCTTCGTGGTGGACAAAATATTCTGCCGAGCGCTTGCCGATGGGCAGCACCTCCACGTTGCCGCTTTCCTGTGCGGCCAGCTTGAGCACATTGGCGTTGTAACCGCCGGCAAGGCCGCGGTCACCGGCAATGACCACCAGCAGCGTGCGCTTGATCTCGCTGCGGCGCAGGTAGGGGTTGCGGGCCCGGGGGTCCGCTGCCGCGATCTCGGTCAGGGTCTTGTACAGCGTTTCAAAATAGGGTCGGCTGTGCTCGACCCGCTCCTTGGCACGGCGCATTTTGGAGGAAGCCACCAGCTCCATGGCCTTGGTGATCTGCATGGTGCTCTCTACGCTTTTGATGCGCAGCTTGATGTCCTTCATGGAACCAGCCATGCGTTACGCCTCCTTCCCTTTAATGCGCCTTGACAAAGCTTTCGGTATACCGGGTCAGCACGGTCTTGAGCTGCTCCTCGGTGTCCTTATCCAGATTGCCGGTGGTGCGGATGGTGTCCATCACGGCAGCCCCGGCGGCATCGTTGTCCAGATACTCGTACAGGCTCTTCTCATACTCTGCCACATCCGGCACCTTGACGTTGACAAGGTAGTCGTGAATGGTAGCGTACAGAATAGCCACCTGCTTTTCCACAGGCACGGGCGCGGAGCGGTTCTGCTTGAGCACTTCCACGATGCGCTCGCCCTGTGCCAGACGCGCCTTGGTGTCGGCGTCCAAATCAGAGCCGAACTGCGCAAAGGATTGCAGCTCGCGGTACTGGGAGTAGATCAGCTTCAGGGTACCGGCCACCTTCTTCATGGCCTTGATCTGGGCGTTGCCGCCGACACGGGACACCGAGATACCGGGGTTGACTGCCGGCATAACGCCGGAGTGGAACAGCTCGGTCTCCAGGAAGATCTGACCATCGGTGATGGAGATGACGTTGGTGGGGATGTAGGCGGAAACGTCGCCCGCCTGCGTCTCGATAATGGGCAGAGCCGTCAGGCTACCGCCGCCCAGCTCATTGGAAAGCTTGGCAGCGCGCTCCAGCAGACGGGAGTGCAGATAGAAAACGTCGCCGGGGTAAGCCTCGCGTCCCGGGGGACGGCGGATCAGCAGCGACAGGGCACGGTAAGCCACAGCGTGCTTGGAAAGGTCATCATAGATGATGAGGACGTGCTTGCCCTGCTGCATGAAGTATTCGCCCATGGCGCAGCCGGAGTAGGGGGCGATATACTGCAGGGGGGACAGCTCGGAGGCGGTAGCGGACACCACGATGGTGTAGCCCATGGCACCGGCTTCGGTCAGGCTCTGCACAAGGTTTGCCACGGTAGAGCGCTTCTGACCGATGGCAACGTAAATGCAGATGACGTCCTTGCCCTTCTGGTTGATGATGGTATCGGAGGCGATGGTGGTCTTGCCGGTCTGGCGGTCGCCGATGATCAGCTCGCGCTGGCCGCGGCCAATGGGGATCATGGAGTCGATGGCCTTGATGCCGGTCTGCAGCGGCTCCTTGACCGGCTGACGGTCGATGATGCCGGGAGCGCGGCTCTCAATGGCGCGGTACTCGGTGGTCTCGATGGGGCCTGCACCGTCGATGGGCTGGCCCAGTGCGTTGACCACGCGGCCGATCAGGGCATCGCCCACCGGCACGGACACCACCTTGCCGGTGCGCTTGACAGTGCTGCCTTCCTTGATGCCGACGTCGGAGCCCAGCAGAACGATGGAGACGGTGTTCTCCTCCAGATTCTGCGCCATTCCGTATTCGCCGTTGTCAAACTGCAGCAGCTCACCTGCCATGCACTTTTCCAGACCACTGGCCCGGGCGATGCCGTCGCCCACCATAATGACCGTGCCGGTCTCGCTCTGCTCGATGGCATTTTCGTAATGCTTGATCTGCGCACGGATGATCTTGGAGATCTCTTCAGGTTTCAGTTGCATCTTTGTTTGTTCACCACTCAATTCATAATAGTCATTTCGGGTGGAAATTCGTTCTGTGCTCTGCCCCGTTTGCAAAGGGCAGGGGAATGTTACAGAGTGACCGCCGCAATATCCCGGCGCAGGGAGATAAGGCGGTTCTGGACGGTGCCGTCCAGCTCGGTGCCCTCGATATCCAGCCGGATACCGCCCAGCACCTTGGCATCCACCTTGGTTTTAAGGTCGATGGTCTTGCCGGTCAGGCTTTCCAGCTTGGCGTGCAGCGCCGCGCGCTGCGGCTCTGTCAGCGGAACAGCCGAGATGGCCGTAGCTTCCAGAATGCCGTGCGCCTGATTGTAGCGGATGCGGTAAGCCCGTGCGCAGCCGGACAGCTCCCGCAGGGTGCCCTTCTCGCACAGGATCTTCAAAAAGTTCAGCACATAGAGGTGGACCCGATCCCGCAGCGCTTCGTCCAGCAGGCCGCAGCGCTCCTTTTTGGGGATGCTGGGGGTGCTGAGCAGATGCAGGTACTCCGGGCTTGCCTTAAAAAGCGCCACGGCCTCGTCCAGCTCGCCCAGAATGCGGGTCTCCAGCCCTTCCTCCGCTGCCAGGTCATACAGGCTTCCGCCGTACATCCTTGCTGTCTCGGTCATGATGCTTCACCCACGTTTTTGATAAATTCGTCGATCAGGTCCTTGTGGTCCTTCTCGCTGATCTCGCGCTCCACCACCTTGGATGCGATCTCCATGGCGATGCCGCCGATCTCGTCCTTGACCTCGTTCACGGCCTTCTTGCGCTCCTGCGCAATGTCAGCTTCGGCCTTCTGCTTCAGCGCAGCGGCCTGTGCGCGGGCCTCACCCACGATCTCTTCCGAGCGGGCGGTGGCGGTCTTTTGCGCCGCAGCCACGATCTGGTTGGCCTCAGTGCGGGCGTTCTGCAGGTTCTGCTCGTACTCCGCCTTCATGGCTTCGGCCTCGGTGCGCAGCTTCTGCGCATCTGCGATCTCGCTGTCGGCTTTTGCCTTGCGGTCGGCGATCACCTGTTTGATCGGCTTCAGCAGGAACTTTTTGAAGATGACCAGCTGGATCATCAGGTTGCAGATCTGGGCCAGAAAGGTCCAGCCATCCAGCGTGATCAACGCCTGATACAGTTCCATAAGCGTCTCCTTTCGTTATTTTTTCGGATCGGGAGGCTTATGCCAGATACTTCATGAACATACCGGGAGCCAGGAAGATCAGCAGCAGGCCGGTAACAAAGCCGTAGATACCGGTGGTCTCGGAAAGGGCAACACCGAGGATCAGGGTGCTGGTAACATCGCTCTTGCACTCCGGCTGACGGCCAACGGCCTCACAGGCAGCGGCAGCAGCGTTGCCTTCGCCGATACCGGGGCCGATACCTGCGATCAGTGCGCAGCCTGCGCCGATGCCGCAGCCTGCCAGGGCGATACCACGAGCAAGGTACTGAAAGTCAGTCATAAGTTTTGTCCTCCAAAAAAGTTTTTGTTTTGGGAGATGCCGTTGTGAGGGCTTAGTCCTCACCGGCAGCACGTTTGATGAAAATTGCGGTCAGGGTACAGAAGATGAACGCCTGAATGCAGCCGCCGAACCAGTCGAAATACAGGCCCGTAAAGGCCGGGATGCCGATCTGGAACAGCTGGATCTGGCTCAGGAAGCCGGGCAGCCAGCCAAAGATGACATGGCTCAGGCTTGCCAGCGCCCAGTACAGCAGTGTGGAAATGACAGTACCGGACAGGATGTTGCCAAAGTGACGGAACGCCATGCTGACGGGGGTCGAGATCTCCGACAGCACATTGATGGGTGCCATGATGAAGATCGGGTCCAGCAGGCCCTTCAGATAGGAAAGGATGCCGTTGGTCTTGATCTTGTAGTACATGATCAGCACAAACACCACAATGGCCCACGCGGCCTCGGTGTTCAGGTCGGCCGTGGGGCTCCACAGGCCAATGACGCTGATGAGGTTGCAGCCGATGCTCAGAGCGAAGATCGAGCCGATCAGGGGGATATACTTGTCAAAGTGATACCCCATGTTGTCGTGCACGAACTGATCCAGCCGCTCCACGATGAACTCGGCCGCGGCCTGCCGCTTTGAGACATTTTCCAGCTTGAGGTTGCTGCCCAGCCAGATGGCCAGGCCCGAAAGCAGCGCCATGACGATCCAGGTAGTGACTAGGGTCTGGGTGATCTTGAGATCGCCCAGCAGGGGGATATCGGTATGGATGGTATACAGGATCTTTGCGCCGTTCAGTTCCATTTGTTACGTTTCACCCCCTTCGTCACGGGGCTCAGCCTCCGGCTCCGGGGCGGGTTCGGGGTCGTCCTCCACAGAGACATCCACCGAGGGCCCGGCCGGTGCAAGGGGCTTGTACTTGCCGGTTATTTGCAGGTAGTAGATCGTAACACGCGGGAACAGCAAGGGCAGAACGCTGGCAAAGGGCTGGAAGCAGGGTGCCCCGATGGACACGATGATCCACACCGCCTGCAAAAGCATTCTGACGTTGTAGGAAGCTTGTAATGTGGCTTTGCGCCGTTTCTCATCCTGCTCGTCGATGACCTTCTGACACACGATGCAGATGCCCGCAAAGTTGCCGATGGCCACGGCCGCGCCGATGAGACTGCCCAGAACGACAGTGTAATCAAATTTCACCCAGCCAACCAGGTGCAGCGCCGCAAACACCACCCACAGGGCAGCGGTGCAGATGGCCGTGCCGCAGGCGATGCGCGTCAGCTCCTTTTTGGATTCCGGCTGTAGTTTCATAAAGGGAAACCTCCTGTGATGTTTACTGATGTGAGTTGAACCCCACCCGCTTCGGTTTTTCCTTTTTGGTGCGGTCCAGGTGTTCCTTGGCAAAATACCAGAAGTTCTGCGCCCCGGAGGCAAGGCCCAGCAGGATGGCCGGCAGGAACACCCATTCCGGCCAGCTCCAACTGTTCACCGCCCACCAGGCACCGCCCAGGCACATGACCAGCGGCAGCAGCATATTCAGGCCCAGCTGGGTCAGCCAGACAAGATCCTCCAGTGCCTTATACCAGCCCTTCAACCTGCGTTTCCTCCCTGTGTGATGTGCCTTTGCAAAAGCCAGATTCTGGATTCTTTGCCAAGGATTTGCAATCAGCAAAAAATCTTATAACGATAGTATAATTCAAACCGATCGTTTTTTCAATCAATTTTCCACTGTTTTCTAGTAAAATTTCATAGTTTGTTTACACTAATGCCGTAACTGTACGCCCTGTATGGAGTTTGTGCGTCTGCGGGCGCATCAATACCAAAAGTTTGATGGATCTGTTGTGCAGAATGCAAAAAACGGGCGAACCCTCTCAGGCGCTGACGCGCCAGCTCTCCCGAAGGGCGAGCTTTTATGCATCTTTCGGGCAGCACAAATAAAGCTCCCCCTTCCGGGGGAGCTGCTGAGCGAAGCGAAGCTGAGAGGGTCACACAAAAAAAGCCGCCCGGCTCTTTGGGAACCGGGCGGCAGCCGTTATGCAGTTTTCAGGACATTACCAGAGGTTTGCGGTCTCGTTGTACAGGCCCTCATAGCTCTTGGCGGAGACATCCCAGCTGAAGTCGCACTCCATGCAGTGGTGCACGAGGTTCTTCCAGTTCTCCTTGTCATAGTAAGCATTCTGTGCGTTGCAGCAGGCCACATACAGCTCGTGGGCATTGTAGCCCGCAAAGGTGAAGCCGTTGCCCTCACCCATGGTGCTGTCGTGGATGGAGTCGCGCAGACCGCCGGTCTCGCGGACGATGGGAGGTGTGCCGTAGCGGCAGGCCACCATCTGTGCCAGACCGCAGGGCTCGCTCTTGGAGGGCATGATGAAGGCGTCTGCACCGGCGTAGATCTCCTGCGAGAGCTTGGGCTCAAAGCCAATGTAGGTGCCTACGCGGCCCGGGTGACGGGCGCACAGGTCGGAGAAGAAGTTCTCGTACTGGCTCTCGCCGCTGCCCAGAATGACCAGCTGGATGCCGCGGTCCACCAGACCGTCAGCAATGCTCTGCACAAGGTCAAAGCCCTTCATGCCAACCATGCGGCTGACCATGCCAAAGACGGGGCTGCCGTCTTTGTTCAGACCAAATCTGTCCTGCAAAGCTTCCTTGCACTTGGCCTTGCCGGTCTCGAAGGTCTTGATGCTGTAATTGAAGGGGATGTTCTTGTCGGTGGCGGGGTCGTTGGCGTCCATGTCGATGCCGTTCAGGATGCCGCACAGCTTGTACTGCTTCTCACGCAGCAGAGCGTCCAGACCGTAGCTGAACCACGGGTCCAAAATCTCCTGTGCGTAGGTGGGGCTGACGGTGGTGATCTTGTCGGCAGTCTCGAAAGCGCCCTTCATGAAGTTGGCGCAGCCGTCGTACTCCACGATATGCTGGTCCCGGTGGCCGATGCCGCAGGTGTCCTCCAGAATATCGGTGCCGTACTTACCCTGATAGGCGATGTTGTGGATGGTGAACACGGTCTTGATGCGGTTGAACTTGTCCAGATGACGATAGTACAGGTTCAGGTACACCGGCACCAGAGCGGTCTGCCAGTCGTTGCAGTTGATGATATCGGGGGTGAAGTCGATGTAGAACAAAGTCTCCAGCACGGCGCGGGAGAAGAAGGCGAAGCGCTCGCCGTCATCGTAGAAGCCGTACAGACCGCGGCGCTTGAAGTAATACTCGTTGTCCAGGAAGTAGTAGGTCACGCCGTCCACATCGGCCTTGAACAGGCCGCAGTACTGGCTGCGCCAGCCCACAGGCACGGAGTAGTTGGTAACGTATTCCAGCTTATCGCGGTACTTCAAATCGCCGTACAGGGGCATGATGACGCGGGCGTCCACGCCGTCCTTGACCAGCGCCTTGGGCAGGGCACCTGCCACATCGGCCAGACCGCCGGATTTGGCAAAGGGATTGGCTTCCGAAGCAGCATACAGGATCTTCATAGGATTCGCTCCTTCCATGATACAGGCAGATGTTCGCGCTCCCCGCCGCCATAAAAAGCGGCACGAACCTTGCATACAAAAGAGCAGGCGGGGGCACACAGGTGCCCCCGCCCCTCTCAAGAGGGGCTACCGGGGAGGAAGCCGCCCCTATGGATATTGCAAGGATCAGACGGTGTGCTTCTTCTGCACATACACCGGGAAGCTCTCGGTGCCGGACAGCTTTTTGCCGGCGGTGATCTTCACGTTCTTATCGGTGACAACGCAGTCCAGCTCCACGTTGGGCTCGACCACGGTATCCTGCATCAGGACGCAGTTCTTGACCACAGCACCCTTCTTGACCTTGACGCCACGGAAGAGCACGCAGTTCTCCACAGTGCCCTCGATGACGCAGCCGTCGGCCAGAATGGAATTCGAAACCTTGGAGCCGGTGACGTAACGGGTGGGGTTATCGTCACGGATCTTGGTGTAGATGGGGCAGCCCTTGGGGAACAGTGCCTCCAGATTCTCGTCCTTGATCAGCTTCAGGTTCTCGTCAAAGTAGCTCTTCATGTCGCAGACATGAGCCACATAGCCGGTGTACTCCAGCGCATGGATGTTCAGGATGTTGACGTTGTGAGCCAGGATGTCGCGCTCGAAGTAGATGAGGCCGCGGGCGGTAGCGTCCTTGACCAGCTTGATGAGGGTCTGGCGCTCCATGACATAGATGTCCAGATCGAGGTTCTGCTTGCCGGGGCGGTAATCGTTGAACAGCAGCTCCGTCACACGGCCATCGGCATCGACGGTCAGGGTGTAGTTGTCGTTCTTGCGGCCCTCGGGGATCTCGACCTTCTGGTAAGCCACGGTGACGTCTGCACCGCTGGCCTGATGAGCAGCCAGCAGAGCGTTGAAGTCGTAGTTGATGGCGATGTTGGCATCGCTCATGACCACATACTTTTCCTTCTGATTCTCCAGGAAGTTCAGGATGGAGCCCAGAGCCTCCACACGGCCGGAATAGATGCGCACGCCCTTTTCTGCAAAGGGAGGCACGATGTTCAGGCCGCCGTGACGGCGGGCCATATCCCACTCGCGGCCGGTGCCCAGATGATCCATCAGGGAGTGGTAGTTCTTGCGCACCACGATGGAGACATTGGAGATGCCGCAGTTTGCCATGCTGGACAGCATAAAGTCCACCATGCGGTAACGGCCTGCAAAGGGGATCGAAGCCATGGTGCGCTCAGTCACAAGCTCCGGTACGGTGTTATCATAGCTGTTGGGGAAAATGATGCCCAACGCATTGTTGTTCTGGCTCAGCATACTTCCTCGCCCTCCTTGACGGAATCAAATACTTTGGCACCCTCTTTTACGGTAGCGCCTGCGCCAACGGTAAGGCCGGTACCCACATGTGCAATGGGGCCCTCGCCGCCGATCTTGGCACCGGCACCCACCACAACGTCCTCAGCCAGGATGCAGCGCTTGACCACAGCACCTGCCTTGACCACAACGCCATCCATCAGGACAGCATCCTCAACGGTAGCGCCCTCTTCCACGGTAACGCCTGCGCTCAGGACAGAGTGCTGGACGCGGCCATAGATCTGGCAGCCCTCGGTGATGAGGGAATCCTGCACCACGGCGCGGGGGCCGATCTTCTGGGCGGGCAGCACGGGGTTGCGGCTGTAGATCTTCCACTTCTTGTCGAAGATATCAATGCCGGAGTTCTCGGGGTCCAGCACTTCCATGTTGGCTTCCCACAGGCTGTCGATGGTGCCCACGTCACGCCAGTAGCCGTTGAAGTGGTAAGCATACATCTTGCGGCCATCCCGCAGCAGAGCGGGAATGATGTTCATGCCAAAGTCGTTCTTGGAGTTGGGATCAGCCTCGTCCTCTTCCAGGTACTTCTTCAGCACATCCCAGTTGAAGATGTAAATGCCCATGGAAGCCAGGTTGGACTTGGGAACCGGGGGCTTCTCCTGGAACTCAGTGATCTTATCGTTCTCGTCTGCCACCATCAGGCCGAAACGGGAAGCTTCCTTCCAATCGACCTCCATGACAGCCACGGAGAACTCCGCGCCCTTTTCCTTGTGGAAGCGCAGGAAGTCGGCGTAGTCCTGCTTGCAGATCTGGTCGCCGGACAGGATGATGACGTACTCGGGATCATAGCTGTCGATGAAGCCGATGTTCTGGTAGATGGCGTTTGCAGTGCCCTTGTACCAGTCGGTGCCCTTTGCCTGCTCGTAGGGCGGCAGGGTGTGCACGCCGCCGTGCAGACGATCCAGATCCCAGGGCTGGCCGTTGCCGATGTACTCGTTCAGCTTCTGGGGCTGGTACTGCGTTGCGATGCCAACGGTATCAATGTTGGAGTTGACGCAGTTGGACAGCGGGAAGTCCACGATGCGGTATTTGCCGCCGAACCCCACTGCAGGTTTTGCCGTTTTCTGTGTCAGCGCGTACAAGCGCGAGCCACGTCCGCCGGCAAGGATCATTGCCACAATTTCTTTTGCCATAGCTTTATTCTCCCCTTTAACATTAACATTTCCGTTGTTCGGAAATGATCGTCAACGTGTGCGGTATGGGTCGGCCGAAGTGCCGGGTCATTCCTTGGGCTCCTTCGGTTTGCGGGTGCGTTTTGCGGGTGCTTTTTCCGCCTTGGGTTCTGCCTCTGCCTTGGGCTTGCGGCCGCGCTTTTTGGGTGCTTCCTCGGCCTTTTCCGGTTCAGCCTTTGCCTTGCGGGCGGTCTTTTTCACCGGCTTTTCCTCTGCAGCGGCAGCTTCTGCCTTGGGCTTGCGGCCCGGCTTCTTTACCACCTTTGCTGCAGCTTTCTCCGCAGCGGTCTTTGCCTTTTTGGCTGCGGTCTTTTTTCCCGCCTTATCGGTCTTGTCCGCTGCGGCCTTGCGGGTGCGCTTGGCGGGCACTTCAAAATACAGGGTGCTCATGGGCGGCAGGGTGATGGTGATGCTCTGCTCAAACCCGTGCATCGGCTTTTTGTGGGTGCGCACGGCCTTGTTGTGGACTGCGCCGGAACCGCCGAACTCTGCATCGTCGCTGTTCAGGATCTCCTTGTAGGAGCCTGCCACCGGTGCGCCCAGAGTGTAGCCCTCGCGCAGGACGGGGTTGAAGTTGCACACCACAAGGATCTGCTTGCCGGAAGTGTCCTTGCGCAGGAAGGCGATGACGCTCTGCTGCGAGTCATCCGGCACGATCCACTGGAAGCCCTCCCAGCTGTAATCCACCTGCCAGAAGGCGGGGTGCTCCTTGTAGAAGGCGTTCAGGGTCTTGACGTAGGTCTGCAGCTCGGTGTGCTTATCGTAGCCCAGCAGCATCCAGTCCAGCGGCTTTGTCTCGTTCCACTCGGCGAACTGGCCGAACTCCTGACCCATGAACAGCAGCTTCTTGCCCGGGTGGGCCATCATGTAGCCAAAGAAGGTGCGCAGGTTTGCAAACTTGGCGTCGTACTCGCCGGGCATCTTGTTGATCAGGCTGCCCTTGCCGTGCACCACCTCATCGTGGCTGATGGGCAGCACAAAATTCTCGCTGAAGGCGTAGAAGAAGCTGAAGGTGACCTTGTTGTGGTTGCCGGAACGGAAGAGCGGGTCAGTCTTCATGTAGCTGAGCATATCGTTCATCCAGCCCATGTTCCACTTGAAGTTGAAACCTAAACCGCCGTCCGAAGCGGGCTTTGTGACCATAGGCCACGCGGTAGACTCCTCGGCGATCATGTACTTGTGGGGGTGACGGCCCAGCACGGTGTTGTTCAGCTTGCGCAGGAAGGCGATGGCTTCAAGGTTCTCCTTGCCGCCGTCCTTATTGGGCTCCCATTCGCCCTGCTTGCGGTTGTAGTCCAGATAGAGCATGGAAGCCACGGCGTCCACCCGCAGACCATCAATGTGGTACTGCTCCAGCCAGTACAGTGCGCTGGAAATGAGGAAGCTCTGCACCTCGTTGCGGCCGAAGTCGAACACCATGGTGCCCCACTCCTTGTGCTCACCGCGCTTGGGGTTGGGGTCCTCGTAGCAGGCCTCGCCGTCAAAATTGTACAGTCCGAACTGATCCTTGGGGAAGTGGGCGGGCACCCAGTCCATGATGACGCCAATGCCTGCGGCGTGCATCTTATCCACAAAGGCCATAAAGTCCTTGGGGGTGCCGTAGCGGCTGGTGGGAGCAAAATAGCCGGTGACCTGATAGCCCCAGCTGCCGTCAAACGGATATTCCATCACCGGCAGCAGCTCTACATGGGTGTAGCCCATATCCTTGATGTACGGGATCAGCTCGTCCGCCAGCTCGGAGTAGTTGTAGGGCTTGCCGCCCTCCTTCTGCTTCCAGCTGCCGGCGTGCATCTCGTAGATATTCATCGGGCCGTTGATCACATCCGCCTTTTTCTGTGCGGACTGCCATGCGGCGTCGTGCCATGCAAAGCCGGACAGGTCGTAGACCTTGCTGCCGTTGGACGGCCGGGTCTCGGCGTGGAAAGCGTAAGGATCGGCCTTGTAGACAAGGTCGCCTGCGCGGGTGGTCACGCAATATTTATAAACATCGTATTCCTTCATGCCGGGAATGAACAATTCCCACACGGAATCGCCATCCACCTTGCGCATGGGATGGCTGCCGGGCTTCCAGCTGTTGAAGTCGCCTACCACACTGATGGCTGCGGCGTGCGGTGCCCATACACGGAACACAACGCCGGACTCCCCGACCCGTGTTTCCAGATGTGCGCCGAAGTAGCGGTAAGCCTCGCAGTTATTGCCCTGCTTGAACAGGTACACCGGCAGATCCGATGTATTGCTCTGAATCTTTTCTTCGGTCGGTTTCATAGACTGCTCCTCCCCGTGCGGAAGCCGAAAGCGGCTTTCGCAGCTTTGTACTCTTTTATATTAAAAGGTTTTTACCATTTTTGCAAGACTTTTTGTCCGAAAATCAAATACAATTAACACAAATTTTCTGGCATTCTCTGTATGTTGTGGGCATACCATCCAAAATTTGCAGCTCGACATCGTGTAAACTGCTCATTTGACAAACGGTTCCGGCGAAAGCGTCGCGAAAAAAGAAGAAAGGGTTTCGGCTAGGGTCCCTTCCTGTGAAAAAGGAGCACCGGAACGTCCGCAGACGCTCCGGTGCTCCGAAATAAAAAAGTTCTTCCGCTCACATCAAAAGAGACCGCTGCACAGTTTGTACAGCGGTCTCTTTGCGTGGTTATTGTGTTTTGTTTACGGCTCAGCCCACAACGTAGACGTTGACCTGAATGGCGCCGTTGATAACGCTTTCGGCGTAAGTCTCGTAGAACAGGTCTACAAGGATCTGCCCCTTCTGGACGGCGATGCCGGTATCGGTGGCTACGGCGTAGCCGTAGACGAACTTGCCGTCGGTGGAAGTGATGTAGAGCTTGGTGCCGTAGGGGATCACGTCCGGATCCACAGCCACGGTGCCGTAGCCCAGTCCCAGACCGGAAGAGCCCTTGCCGCCACGGGAATAGTAGCCGGTGGCCTTGCCGGTGAGCACCTTGCTATAAGAGGTAGGGGCGTTGGTGGTGCCGTCCGCGCCGGTCAGGGGGGACACCGGTGCGCCTGCGCCGTAGGTCTTGATGACGTGGTCGGTGGGCTCCACCGTAGTGGTGGTATCCACAACGGTGCTGTTCTCCAGCTCGCCGTCCACATAGCGGTCGCGGGTGGTCACGGTCTGCTGACCGGCTGCGCCGTGCTGCATAGTAGTGGTGCGGCCGGTGTTGCGGAAGTACAGGCTGGTGTAGACATACTGGGTGTCGTAGGGGATAGCCTGCGTCTCCACACGCTCTTCGTAGTCCACGCGGTGGACCACGATCTTGCTGCCGGCTGTCACGATGTGATCCAGCGCCGGCTCGGTGTAGTCGTCCCCTTCAAGGGTGATGCCGGCGCGCTCCAGCGCATCGGCTACGGTGCCGTACACCAGCTTGACCGGGTACTCCTGCCCGTCGGCGGTGATGCTGACGGAGAATGCGCGCTCGATATTCAGGGATGCAAGATTGCCGCTGAACGCGGTGTAGTAGACCTCATCGCCCTCTTCAGAGCGGATGCCGGAAAGGTGCATGACCTGTGCGGGGGAAGCAGCGGCATCGGTCACAAGAACCTGCCGCGCACCATTGGAGTCGGTGACGTAGGTCAGCCGCAGATTTGCAGCGGTGACGCCAAGGGTAGCCACAAGGCATACCACTATGACACAAAATGCCAGCACACGGGGAGATACTGCCTGCTTTGCGGCAGTAACTGCTTTCTTCAATTTAACGGAAGCGATACGAGACAACTCCTCTCTTTGTCGTATTTGGTGCGGCCGCGGGTATTGCATCGGCACCCCGGCCGCCCGGACTGCGGCGGCTGGGGATATAAGCGCCGCACAGTCAAATACGATGCTCTCTTTGGGTAAAAGAAGAAGCATCGTATTACAGGTTGGAATCCGCTTTGGGCAGACCACAAAACTGCCCCGGCACGGGCCGCATCTGCCCATGCCGTGCCGTACGCAGGACGGCTTTTTACTTCATCCAGATAGAATTTAAACGCTGCAACGTTCGTTGCACAAACGGTATTTTACCAGACCGTAAAGCATCTGTCAAATCTGTGTCTCGCATTTTGTTAGATTTGTAACATAGTTTTTTGTGCAATTTTCACAGTGTTTTCTTTTATATTTTGGTTTTTAGGTGGTTTCCTTCTGATTTTTGCCTTTTTTCTGCGCATGATTTGTTCATGAATTTTTAACATTTGCACCGGCTTTTTTTCCTGCAAATAAGGCCGCAGATACTGCCGCTGCGCCCAAAACAAGCTGCCCCACATCGCGGGTTTTGCATGGAAAACCTGCGGGGGAATTACCCTGCTCCGGCAGGGGAAAACGGTCTGCCTCTGCGGGGCAGAAACCCCGTTTAGCAAAATGCCGAAGAACAGAAAATTTCACATTTTCTGTACACACTGGATAGTTTTGCGCCCCCGGCGGTACAATCGGGACAGCAAACAGAAAAGGAGGTTTTGCATGGAGATCGAGATCCTTGAACAGCAGTGCGGCGGCACCGAATTTGTGCCCAGCCCGCACCGGCTGCACCTTGGCGCACAGAACGCCGAGGGGGTGGACCGGCTGCAGTTCATCCTGCCCGCAGCGTGGGCGGAGTGCACGCTGGCGCTGTACCTGCGCCGCAGCGACGGGGTGCAGCTGGCCGCCATTCCGCTGGACACCGACGGCAGCGTGACGGTGGACCGCCGCCTGACCGGCAGCGTGCGGGGACAGTGGATGCTGGCCGCCATGGGCAGCAGCGGCTACACCGCCTACACCCGCCCCGGCAGCTACGACGTGTACGCCACCCTGCCCACGGACGGCGGCAGTGAGGAGCTGCCGCCCTCGGTGTACGAGCAGTTCGTGGCGCGCGTGCTGGAAAGCGCCCGCGCCGCAGCGGAGAGCGCCCGCCGCGCCGAGAACGGTGCGGCAGACACGGCCGTGCAGGCGGCACTGGCGCAAAAGGCTGCGGACAAGATCCTTGCCGACCGCACCGATGCCGACGCCTGCGCAAAGCGGGCGGAGGCCGCTGCGCTGCGGGCCGAGAGCTATGCCCCTGCCGATGGACGGGTGCTGAGCGTGAACGGCAAGGGCGGCGCGGTGCGGCTGACCGCACAGGATGTGGCGGCGGTGCCGCGCCCGGCACAGCCTTTGCCCGGCGCGGTGGTGCGCATCCTCAGCGTGAATAGTGCCACCGGTGCGGTGCAGACGGACACGACCCCGCTGCCGGATCTGCGCCCCTATGTGCGCAGCGAGACCGTGCCCACAGCGAAAACGTCCGGCGCAGTGCGTGCAGACGGGCAGTACGGTGTTGCGGTGCGGGCAGACGCCACCCTGACCACCGTGCCCGCCACAGCGGCACAGCTGGACCGCATGACCGAAGCCTATGCGCCCCTGACCCCGGCGCTGCTGCCCTACGGCGTAAAAAAAGCGCTGACCAGCGCCGCCGGGGCGGCGGGCTGGTCGGCGCAGGAAAAGGCGGCAGCGCTGCTGCAGCTGGGCGCAGATGACCGGTTCTACTCCAAGGCCGAAGCTGACCGGAAATTCGGCACGGCCTACACGCTGCCGTGTGCCACCGCCGCCGTGCTGGGCGGCGTAAAGGCCGGGCGGGGAGTGACTGTGGGCGCAGACGGAACATTGGAGGTGACCAGAGAAAACCTGAACGCGGTACTGGGCTTTAGCCTGACAGAAAAACTGGAACGACTGGAAAGGATGATGAATATGGATGGAAAACTGGTCTACACCGGCGCAGGCGTTGCGGGCAAATCTGCCACGAGCCTGACCGTGCCGGGCACGGTGAATTATATTGTGGTGCGGATGGTGGCACCCACGGCAGAAAACGACGCAAACCCGGTCGCCGCTGCTGCGGACTACGGCAGCACCCGCATCGCGCGGGGCGGCACAGCGGTGGCCATGGTGGGCGGCACAAGCTCTGATCTGAGCAACGGCGTCAAGTGCAGCGGCGCAGCGCCTGTGCGGATGAACTTTGCAGACAGCGGTGTGCTGAGCATAGGCGTTGTGAGAACGGACACGAGTCTCAGCTTTGAGTATCCCTTCAACGTAGAGGGCTACCAGTATGTGTAAGGGTGGTGCGGCATGAACGAGATGACCATCCGGCTGGACAAAAACGGCGCGGCAGCCGTGCCCGGCGGGCAGCTGCTGCTGGGGTATGCGGGCAACCGGGGCAACTACCGGCTGCGTATCGAGCAGCGGGGCGAGTGGAAGGGACTGACCGTGTGCGCCCATTGGCACACCCCCGGTGCAAGTGCAGCCCAGCTTGTGGAAAACGGCGTTCTGGAGGTTCCGGCGGCGGTGACGGCCGTGCCCGGTGCGGGCTGCATCACCTTTGAGGGGTCGGACGGCAGCCGCACCGTGACCAGCGCCGATGTGCGGTGCAAAGTGTGTGCCAACAGCGGCACGGCAGAGGGTGCACTGCCCGCACCGGCTACCTCTGCATGGGAGGCGCTGGTAAGGCTGCTGGGCGCGGGCGGCATTTCCGCAGAGGAAAAACAGGCGCTGCTGGCAGTGCTGCGGCTTCTGGCGGCGGGCAATGACGCAGCCATGACGGCCTATGCCCGTCTGGAAGCGCTGTGGAGCGCCCCGCAGCCGCCGAAGGAGAACGTTTTTGCCGTGCTGGGACGGGCGATCCTTGGAAAAATGAGCTTAGGGAGGAACGAATGAGCTACGAAAAACAAAACTTTGTGGACGGCCAGACCCTGACGGCTGCCCACCTGAACCACATGGAGGAGGGCATTGCAGCAGCCGGCGGCTTTACCGCAGGTGCAAAGGAACTGCTGCTGACCCTGTTTGAAAACGCGGCCTACAAGACCGGAGATGCACAGTCTGCCCTGAATGCCCTGCGCGCAGAGTGGGGCGGCAGTGCACAGGACATTCCGGTGCAGAGCGTGAGCCTGAGCGCCGCGATCCTGAACCTGAGCGAGGGCGAGAGCCAGACCCTGACCGCCATGGTGCTGCCCGCGAACGCTGCCAACAAATTGGTGTGGTGGAGCGTTTCGCCTGCCGGCCTTGCTACGGTGGCAGGCGGCACGGTGACTGCCGTGAAGGCCGGCATCTGCACGGTGACAGCTACGGCAGGCGGCAAGAGCGCCAGCTGCACGGTGAATATTGCGCAGGCGGAGACAGCACAGCTGATCTACACCCTGCCCGCCGAAACGGAGCTGACCAGCGGCTTTGACACCGGCCTGAAGCTGCTGGAGCACGCATCCACCGAGTCGCCGCAGTACACCATTCTGGTGGACGCAAAGGCGGGGGACAACTTTGACGCAAGCACATGGCCAGCCTTCCTGCACTGCCTGACCGAGACCGGCAGCACCGCCAACCTGCCCGGCTTCAACTCCACCAGCAGTCCGCTGAATAATAAGACGGAGTTCGCCTACTACAACTACGGCGGCGTTACCCTGTCGGACAGCATCGAGCACCTCAAGACCCGCACGCGGTATGTGGTGCAGCTTGACGGTAAAAAGTACCGCGGCGGCAGCACCTACTGCCCGATGACTGAATGGCTGACCAGCAACGGCACGATCACCGATGTGCCCCAGACCTTCCTGATCGGTGCGGCACAGAGCGCGGACGGCAGCAAAAAGCAGCAGTTCTGGCCGGGCACACTGTATCAGTGCAAGGTGTACAAGGGCCTGCTGAGTGATAACCGGATAAAAGCATATATCAATAAGGGGTGGTAAAATGGAGATATACGACATCAACGGTCAGATCATTGACCCGCTGGCGGGAAAAACACTGTACGTTGCAGGCGACAGCATCGCCTATGGCAAGGGCAGCGCGGGCGGCTACGGCAAGTGCATTGCAGACCGGTACGGAATGCAGCTGATCAACGAAGCGGTGGACGGTGCAACGCTGGCGACACTGGTCCCTGACAATGTGAACGGCGGTTACCGCACCAGCATCGGCATGACCGTGAAAAGCTCTACGGAGCTGGAAAAGGCAGACTACATCCTGCTGGAGGGCGGCGTGAATGATGCATGGAACAATGCCAAGCTAGGCGCGCTGAACGGAAGCTTTGATCCGGCGTTCTATATGGGGGACACGATCGGTACGCTGGAAGCGATGCTGGACTATCTGGCCAAAAAGCACAGTGATAAGCGTGTGGCCTATGTGTTCCCGCACGGCGGACTGTTTGCCAGCAGCGAAAACTGGTACAAGACCTACAAGCCCGCGATCCTTGCGGCGCTTAAAAAGTGGGGCGTGCCCTATGTGGATATTGAGGAATGCGCCCCGCCCATGGGTGCCCACGGCGTCAGCGAGCTGAGCGACAAGTACACGATTGATGGCACACACCCCAACAAGGCCGGCTACGAGCGGTTTTACATGGAGCCCATCGCAGCACTGCTGAAGCGGCTGTAAGGGGGGGACACAATGGCATTGCAGGCATACTCTCTTGCCCGGGACGGCGAAGCGTACCTCTCGCCCCATTTCAGGGTGCAGGAGTTCCGCTGTAAAGACGGCAGCGACCCGGTTTTCGTTGACACAGCGCTGGTGGAACTTCTGGAGCAGCTGCGGGCGCATTTTGGCAAGGCGGTGACCATTACCAGCGGCTACCGCACCCCGGCGCACAACGCCAAAGCGGGCGGGACGAGGTTCAGCCAGCATCTGTACGGACGGGCGGCAGATATCCGGGTGCAGGGCGCAAGCGTAGAGGAGGTAGCCGCCTGTGCCGAGCGCCTGCTGCACGGCTGCGGCGGCGTGGGAAGATACCCGGCAAAGGCGGGCAGAGCCGCCGGCTGGGTGCACGTGGACACCCGGGCAGAAAAAGCCCGGTGGAGGGGGTGAGCGCGATGGAGAGCATCATCTCGGCCATTCTTGCCGGTGCAGTGACCCTGATCGGTGTGCTGATCGCCAACGGCAAAAGTCAGGCGGTGACCGACACCAAGCTGGAGGAGCTGACCCGGGAGGTGCGGGAGCATAACAACTTTGCCCGCCGCGTACCCATTTTAGAAGAACAGATGAAGGTGGCGAACCACCGCATCGCAGATCTGGAGAAAGAGAGGAACTGAAGCTATGAACGATACCCATTGCAAAATTTCTGCCGCCACGCTGGCGCGCACGGCTGCGCTGGCGCTGGCACTGACCAATCAGGTGCTGAGCGCCTGCGGAAAACCCATGCTGCCCATTGAGAGCGCCACCGTGGAGCAGCTGGTGACCACCGGTCTGACCGTGGCCGCCGCCCTTGCGGGCTGGTGGAAGAATAACTCCTTCACCCCGGAGGCCATCGAAGCCGACGGCTATCTGGAAAAGCTGCGGAAGGAGAAGTAAAAAGTAACAGAGCCCCTGCACAGATTGCTGTGCAGGGGCTCTACTGTTGCAAGATACAGCCAACAAAAAAACGGCTCTGCCGAAGCAGAGCCGTAGAGTTGCATACTGAGATATAATCAGCGCTTGGAGAACTGGGGAGCATCGCTGGCAGGGCTGCGCCCTGCACGCGATGCTTGAGCAAGGATTTATAAGCGCCTCCGGCTCGCCCCTTGCGGGGCAACCGCCGGAGATGCGCAGTCGTGCTCCCCAGTTCTCCGGGAAAGGGGCAACAAAAAACGGCTCTGCCGAAGCAGAGCCGCAAAAGTGCATACTGAAATATAATCAGCGCTTGGAGAACTGGGGAGCACGACGTGCAGCCTTCAGACCGTACTGCGCGAGTTTTTGAGCTGTTTTCCCTTGATACTCCGGGCTTTTCCGGCTTTCTGCCTCTCAGTTATCCGGTGTGCGGACCATAAAAAACGGCCTTTTTTCATTCAGCAATAGCCTGATGAAACGCACCATTTACTACCCCAAACAGCTCCTCTGGTTTATTGTACTTCACTTTTGCATAGATGTCCATAGTTGTTTTGCTGTTTTCGTGTCCGGCAAGGTATTGGACGGTCTTTGGATCAACACCAGCATAGAGAAGATTGGTAATGTAAGTGTGCCGCAGCTGATGCGGGGTTACATCAAAGTCCAGCGTATATCTGATTTTGGGTTGATTTTTCTGGGTCATGCCCAGCGTTGGGGTAACCGTGTATTTGATGCTCTGCCCATTCACATACTTATAATAGTTCCGGGGCTTAGTGGAGCGGACAACGACATACTGCCACACTCTTTGAAACTGCGAAGCAGCCAGCGGCTCCCCTTTGCTGTCAGCAATCACATAATCTGATATGGAATTTTCTTTCGTTTCTCTCAGACAATCCACCAAACACTTCGGTATCGGAATATCCCTTTTTGCCGCCGGAGTCTTTAGCACCGTAGAAATCACGGGTCTGTTATGCTCTGTACGCCATGCCCGCCTCACCGATAGATAAGGTGTATCCTCGTCCAGAAATACACAATCCCATTGCAGTGCAAGAATTTCTTCCCGACGCAGACCGGAATACAAACCGAGCATAATAAACAAATATGGAGGAAGTCCCTTGACTGTATCCAGAAGCACGGCTACCTGCTGATCTGTCAATGCCTCTCTCTTTTTTGATGGTTTTCCGCCCTTGCCCGATATTCCCGCACAGGGATTGTGTTCAAGAATTTGGTTTCTCTCTGCCGCATAAAAAATGCACTTGAGTAGCATATTGACCTTATTGTATAAGCCTTCCGATTTCTTTGACAATGGAACAAGCGCCAGCCGAATATCGTCAGCGGTCACTTCTTCCATATACATCTCTCCCAGAGGTTTTATGATATAGTTTGTCATATCCCTCGTATAACCTCTGAGTGTAGACGCAGACACCTTTGCCGACTGCATCAGCAGCCACTTCTCTCCATACTCGGCTACTGTCGGGTGCTGCCGGTGAAAGATAATTTCTTCCACCTGCTTCCGGGCCTCTAACTGCTTCTCATACAATTCCTCACAAGTAGCGGCATACAAACTCAACTCTTTTCCATCTGCATCCGTAATCCTGGTTCTGTAATACTGGATTCCTTTCAATGTAATGGTCCCGTACTTCGGGATCTGTGTTTTCTTTTTTGCCATCTTTGATCGTCCTTTCTTGATAATGTGTAGTCTCCGTATCTACACTCTCTTTTTATCAGAAAGCCTCGATTTAATCAAAGATACGGCTGAGGTAAAACAAAGAGCGAGACATCCTTGCCTCGCTCCTGCTTCATTTCCTATTTGTTATTACTGTGCTGCATCCCAGCTTGCAAACGCACAGTTCATTGATCTGACCAGCTCATCTGGTCTGTTGTACTTAACCTTTGCATAAATGTCCATGGTAATCTTGCTGCTTTCATGGCCTGCCAGGTATTGAACCGTTTTGGGATCTACCGATGCATGAATGAGATTGGTAATGTAAGTATGCCGCAGCTGATGGGGTGTTACTTCAAAGTCCAGACTGTAAACCACTTTTCCGTTATGAGCAGCCTTTTCTCCCAAGACAGGTGTGACAGTATGCTTTACTCTTTTTCCATCTTCATACCGATAATAGCTCCGCTCTTTGACCGTCCTCGTAACAATATACTGCCAAAGTCGCTTAAACTGCGTGTAGGACAGCGGTTCACCATCCCTGTTTGAAACCACATACTCCGAAGTCGAAGTTTCCTTTGCTGCTTTCAAACACTCAGCCAAGCAAACAGGAAGGGGGATATTTCTCTCCGCAGCCTTGGTTTTCAATTCATCCGAAATCACCGGTCTGTTATGTTCGGTGTGCCATGCCCGTCTTACCGTCAGATATGGAGTATCTGTATCCAGATATACTGAATCCCATTGCAGAGCAAGAATTTCTTCCCGGCG
>ENA-OUPO01000268-OUPO01000268.1-human-gut-metagenome-genome-assembly--contig:-NODE-268-length-26946-cov-39.8518_pt1 | contig 26946 bp, 29 predicted proteins | sample MGYA00237940_ERZ548809 | MGnify/ENA primary metagenome ERZ548809 (study PRJEB26490, sample SAMN05194695) | human gut metagenome | biome: terrestrial biome; feature: human-associated habitat; material...
TACAGATGCTTTTGGAAAAGAACAATATGCACGAGTTTGATGTGGCGAATATCTACAAATGGGTATTCAAAACCGCTTGTGCCATCCTCATTCTTTCCAACACCTTTAATATTGTCATGGCGGTGTTCGATGTGTCGCAGAGCGTGATTGCGGATGCGGCGGGGCTCATCCAAGGCTCCACCGACATTACGCCGGATATGCTGGCGGAGCTGGAAACCACGCTGGAGGGCATGGACTTGGGGCCGCTCCTTGGCCTGTGGCTCCAGTCCTCTGTGATCGGGCTGACCATGCAGATCATGGGGATCATCATTTTCGTTCTGGTGTACGGAAGAATGATTGAAATATATTTAATGACCAGTCTGGCCCCTCTCCCCGTTGCCACGCTTTCCAACCGGGAGCTGGGCGGCACAGGGCAGAACTACCTAAAATCCCTGTTCGCCGTGGGCTTTCAAGGGATGCTCATACTGGTCTGTGTTGCGATCTATGCGGTGCTCGTCCAGGGCATCGCCACAGGCGGCGATCCGATTGGAGCGATATGGGGAACCGTAGGCTATACGGTTCTTTTGTGCTTCATGCTGTTTAAGACAGGCGGCATCGCCCAGCGCATCTTCGGGGCGCATTAAACGGACGGACTTCGGGACAATTTGTCCCGAGGCCGGGAAAGGAGGAAATGATTTTGGATAAGGATGTCATATTAACCCCGGAACAGATCGCCGCCGAGGAGCGGCGCTGGCTGTTCGATGCGCCGATTGCGGAACTGGCCGAGGTAAAAGGCGTGACGGTGGACGAGGCTGTTAAGCTGCGGACGGACGCAATTTTGCAGGAGGCCGCTGTTCCCATCGAAGTCACGGTTCGCCCGATTGAGCCCCAGGGCAAGCTCATCGGCTTTGCCAGCGTCAACTATGGCAGTGTAGTGATTGACGATTTCAAGGTGGTGGATGGTAAGAACGGGATTTTCCTCGGGGCTCCCAGCAAACCCGATCCCACCAGCAGGACGGGCTACCGCTCCACAGTGCGGATCAATGACCGGGCCACCCAGGAGCGACTCAATGCGGCGGGAGCCCAGGCGTACCATTCAGCGGTGGAAAAGCTCATCGCCCGGGCCGAGGCAGTCCGCCCCACCCCGATCAAGGAGCAGATGGCACAGGCCGCAAGGGAGGCCGGGAAGGAAAATGCCGCCCGAACCGCCCCGGCAAAGAAAAAGGAGGCCCGGGATGACAGGTGATGTGACCTCGAGACAAATTGTCCCGAAGTCTCCAGCCTGCCCGGAGGGGCTGTTTTTGATGGACGGGATTGAAGGGCTGCGCTCTTTGCCGAAGCACTCGGTTGATATGCTCCTTACCGATCCGCCCTATGGCACTACCCGGAACTTTTGGGATGTGCCGCTCCCGCTCCCGGAGCTGTGGGAGGCGGTCAAGTGGGCGGTCAAGCCGGATGGCGCAGTGCTGTTTTTCGCACAATGTCCCTATGATAAGGTGCTGGGGGCATCCAACCTCTCTATGCTCCGCTATGAATGGGTGTGGTACAAAAGCAGGTGTACTGGCTTTCTCAATGCAAGGCGGGCTCCCTTAAAGCGGACGGAAAACATTCTGGTATTTTATCAAAAATTGCCCTATTACGATCCGCAGTTTGAACAGGGCAAGCCCTATAAGAAAATTTCCCGGACAGGGGACAACAGCCCCAACTATGGAAAATTCCTGCGTTCCAGCAGCGGATCAGAGGATGGCCTTCGTTTCCCCGGAAACCTGCTGGCCTTTTCTTCCGTACAGCGTACCGTCCACCCCACGCAGAAACCCGTGGAACTGTGCGAGTATCTCATCAGAACCTATACCCGGCCCGGGGAGGTGGTGGCAGACATCTGCGCTGGTTCCGGCAAGACTGCTGTGGCTGCTGCCAATACGGGCCGCCGCTTTGTATGCTTTGAAACCGCCCCGGCCTTTTACGCCCCAGCTACAGAACGCATCCGGCTGGCTACTGAGGCGGTCAAAGCCGGGCAGAAAGGAGTATGACTATCGGAAACTATTCTATCATTTACGCCGATCCCCCTTGGCAGTACCAGCGCAGTAAGGTACAGGGGGCGGCAGAAAACCATTATCCCACAATGGGGATTGACGAGCTGTGTGCGCTCCCGGTGGCTGATCTGGCCGCCCCGGACAGCGCACTTTTTTTGTGGGCGACTTTCCCCCAGCTTCCGGAGGCCCTGCGGCTCATAGAGGCGTGGGGTTTCTGCTATAAGTCGGTGGCCTTTGTCTGGCTGAAAAAGAATAAAAAGGCGGACAGTTGGTTTTATGGCCTTGGCTTCTGGACGAGGGGAAATGCGGAGATCTGCCTGCTGGCTACCAGGGGCCATCCCAAACGGCAGGCGGCAAATATCCATCAGTTTATCATTTCCCCGATTGAAGCCCACAGCAAAAAGCCGGACGAGGCCCGGGAAAAGATCGTGGCCCTTATGGGCGACCTGCCCCGGGTGGAGCTCTTTGCCAGACAGTCCCCGCCCGGCTGGGAGGTGTGGGGAAATGAAGTGAAAAGCACGATCCCGGACTTTGGGACAAAGTGTCCCGAGGTTAAAGGGGCCGGAAAGGAGGCTGATCCATGCCCTATGTGAATGTACCCAACGACCTGTCAAAAGTAAAAACCAAAATGGCCCTAAACCTTACCAAGCGCCAGCTCATCTGTTTTGGCTGTGCGGCGGCGGTAGGCATCCCGTCCTATCTGCTGGCCCGGGGCTCTATAGGTAATACCGGGGCCATGTTCCTTATGCTGGCCGTGATGCTCCCGGCGTTTCTTCTGGCCATGTATGAAAAAGACGGGCTCCCGGCGGAAAAGGTGCTGAAAAACATCATACGGGCCCGGTTTTTGCGGCCCGGAGTCAGGCCCTATCAGACACAAAACATTTACGCCCCCTTTGCCGGACGGGGCGCTGTGAGAAAGGAGGATGCGATTGCGAAAGGCAAATCAAACCAGCGGAAGAAAAACCGCAAAGGCTAAAAACCGGGCGGCCCTGTCCGCCCAGCAGACGATCCCCTATGTGGCGATGCACCCGGACGGGGTATGCAAGCTCCCCGGCGGGCTCTACACAAAGACCGTGGAATATGAGGACATCAATTATTCCGTGGCATCCACCGAGGATCAGACTGCAATCTTTGGCGGCTGGAGCTCATTCCTCAACTACTTTGACAGCTCCCTGCCGTTCCAGCTTTCCTTTATCAACCGCCGCTCCCACTCCCGGAGCCGCTATAAGGTAAACATTCCCCAGGCGGATGATAATTTTAACAGCGTCCGGGAGGAATTTACCGGGATGCTGAAAAACCAGATCGCCCGGTCTAACAATGGGATTGAACGCTCCAAGTACATTACTTTCGGCATCCCAGCCGGAGGGATCGTGGAGGCCCGGCCCCGTCTGGAGCGTGTGGAGGCCGATGTGATGGGCAACTTTAAGCGGCTGGGCGTTCCCTGTGAACCGATGGACGGGCGGGCAAGGCTGGCCCTGCTTCACAGCCAGATGCATCCGGGCAACCGGGAACCGTTCCGCTTTTCATGGAAGGACATCCCGCAGACGGGGCTCGGCACCAAGGACTATATCGCCCCGGACAGCTTTGACTTCCGGCACTCCCGCCTGTTCCGGGTGGGCCAGTATTGGGGCGCTGTTTCCTACTTGCAGATTTTAGCGTCTGAGCTCTCGGATAAACTGCTGGCGGAAATTCTGGAGCTGGATGCGGAAATGACCGTAACCCTCCATATCCAGACGGTGGATCAGCTAAAGGCTATCAAAACCATCAAGGGAAAAATCTCCGACATCGGAAAAATGAAGGTGGAGGAACAGCGGAAGGCTGTCCGGGCCGGGTACGATCCCGACATTCTCCCGCCCGACCTCATTACCTTTTCCAAGGATGCGGCGGAGCTTCTTGCTGACCTCCAGTCCCGTAACGAGAGGATGTTCCTTTTGACTTTTACGGTAGTCAATATGGCCCCTACCCGCCAGCGGCTGGAAAACGATGTGTTTACCGTGGGCGGCATCGCACAGAAATACAACTGCGCTCTGCGCCGTCTGGACTGGCAACAGGAACAGGGCTTTGTTTCCTCGTTAGCTCTTGGCTACAACGAGGTAGAAATCCAGCGCAGTATGACCACCAGCTCCACCGCCATCTTTATCCCCTTTATGACAAGGGAGCTCCGCATGGCTGGGCAGGCCCTCTACTATGGCATGAACGCACTTTCTCACAATGTCATCATGGCTGACCGCAAAAAGCTGAAATCGGCAAACGGGATGTATTTGGGCTCTACGGGCTCCGGCAAGAGCTTTGCCGCAAAGCGCGAGCTCTTGAATGTGTTTCTCACCATCCCGCAGGATCGGATCATCGTGGTTGACCCGATGGGCGAATACGCGCCGCTGGTGCGAAGGCTGGGCGGCCAGGTGATCGAGATTGCCCCGGACAGCCCGCACCACCTCAATCCGATGGATGTGGAGCTCAATATGGCCGCCGGAGAAAGCCCGCTTTCCATGAAGGCGGATTTTCTTTTGTCCCTATGCGAGCTGGTGGTCGGCGGCAAGGAAGGCTTGCAGCCCATTGAAAAGACGGTCATTGACCGCTGTGTGCGTTTGGTGTACCGGGAACAGGCGCTCGGACTGGAAACTGCAAAAACACCGCTGTTGCAGGATTTGTACGAAGAGCTCTTACGCCAGCCGGAGCCCGAAGCCCGGCGCGTGGCAACTGCCTTAGAGCTTTATTGCACAGGCTCCCTCAATCTTTTTAACCATCCCACCAACGTCAAGACGGACAGCCGTGTGGTGTGCATCGTTCTGAAAAACATGGGCGAAAACCTTAGAAAGATTGCAATGCACATCACAAACGAGTTTGTTTCGCAGGCGGTGGATCAGAACTTCCACGAGGGTGCGGCGACTTGGTGCTACTTTGACGAGTTTCATATTCTGCTCCGCGATCCGCTGACGGCCAGCTACTTTGTAGCGGTCTGGAAAATGCTGCGTAAAAAAGGATGTGTGCCGTCTGCTTTGACGCAGAACGTCAAAGACCTTTTGGCCAGCCGGGAAATCGAGAACATTCTGGACAACACGGATTTTATGATTCTGCTTTCGCAGGCGCAGAGTGACCGTACCATTCTGGCAAAACAGCTCGGTATTTCCGAGCATCAGCTTTCCTATATCACACACAGCAATTCCGGCGAGGGGCTGTTGTTCTATGGAAATGTGACCATCCCGTTTGTGGATCGGTTCCCTCGCGGAGAAATCTATGACCTGCTGACTACCCGCCCGGAGGATATGAAGAATGAAACGAAAAACGAATAAGGCCAAGGAGGAGGCTTGGTCGCAGACCGCCCACGCCCCTGACGGGGAGCAGTCCGGGCCGGAGGCTTCCGACACTTCGGGACAAAGTGTCCCAAAGTCCAAGTTCCGCAAAAAGAGCCAGCAGGAACAGGCTGCGGCGGCAAAGCTCCGTATGGAGTCCCAAGGCGAAAAGCTGGAACAGGCCCGGGAGAAGCTGGCAAAACAAAAGCCGCCGAAAAAGCCCGGCCCGGTAAAACGCATAGGCCGTGTTGCCAGTGGTTCCGTTCACAGCTTCGTGCATGGCAAGATTTTTGAAGTGGAACAGGAAAATGTCGGCACAGAAGGCGCACACCGTTCTGAGCTTGTGGGAGAAACCGCGCTGCGGCACGGCTCCCGCTTTGTGCGCCGTAAAGTCCGGGAACATCCGGCAAAAGTGGTACGCAAGGCCGAGGCCCGCTATACCAAGTACACGGCGGACTACCATTTTCACACCGCCGCACAGGAGCACCCGGAGCTGACGAAAAATGCCCTTACCCGCTACTGGCAGAAGCAACGGCTCCGCAGGCAATACCGCAAGCAGGCAAAGGAGGCTGCAAAGCAGGGCGCGGCTGCGGCTGGGAAAACTGCCACAGCCACAGAACGCCTGACCGCCCGGGCAGTGGAATTTGTCAAAAGTCATCCCGCAGGTGCCGTGGTTGCGGTGCTCTGTGTGTTACTCCTGTTTGCTATGCAGTCCTGTTCCTCTACCATGCTTATGCTGGGGAACGCCGGGGCCGGTGCATTAGGGGCCAGCACCTATCCTTGTGAGGATCGGGATATGCTGGCCGCCGAAGCTGCCTACTGTGCGCTGGAAGATGATTTGCAGCATTATCTGGACACCTATGAAAGCACCCATGACTATGACGAATACCACTTCGATCTGGACGAAATCGAACATGACCCCTATGTGCTGCTTTCTCTTTTGTGTGCGCTCCATGAGGGGCAATGGACAATAGACGAAGTACAGGGAACGCTGCAAATGCTGTTTGACCGCCAGTACATTCTCACGGAGGATGTGGTGGTGGAAACCCGGTATCGCACAGAAACCGACACATGGACGGACGAGGACGGCAACTCCCATACGGACACCTATCAGGTGCCTTACGACTATTACATCTGTACGGTCACGCTGGAAAATTTTGATTTGTCCCATGTGCCTGTATACGTTATGGGCGAGGATCAGCTTTCCCGGTATGCCATCTATATGGCAACGCTGGGAAACCGCCCCGATCTGTTCCCGGATTCTCCCTATGTGAACAAGTACATTACCGGGAAACCCGGTGATTACGAAGTGCCCGGAGAATATCTGGACGATGAAACCTTTGCCGCGATGCTTGCCGAGGCGCAGAAATACATCGGCTATCCCTATGTGTGGGGCGGCAGTTCTCCCGCCACTTCCTTTGATTGCTCGGGGTACGTTTCGTGGGTCATCAATCACTCCGGCTGGAATGTGGGCAGGCTGGGAGCCCAGGGGCTCTATAACATCTGTACGCCGACCAGTTCTCCCAAACCCGGTGATCTGGTGTTCTTCAAAGGCACCTATGACACGCCGGGCGTGAGCCATTGCGGGATTTATGTCGGTGACGGAAAAATGCTGCATTGCGGAGATCCCATCGGCTACGCAAATTTGAATACAAGCTACTGGCAATCTCATTTTTACGCCTACGGGCGTTTACCGTGACAGGAGGTTTTGAAATGGCAACTACCAAAAGCATGAAAATTCAGGCCGAGATTGATAAGGTCAAGGCCAAAATCAGTGAACAGCAGGCCCGGCTCAAGGAGCTGGAGCAGAAAAAGCTGGAGGCGGAAAACAGCGAGATCGTGGACATTGTGCGTGGCATGAGCATCCCTCTTGCGGAGCTGCCCCTGCTGTTTGAAAAGCTGAAAGGCGGCGGGTCTTTGGGACAAAGTGTCCCGAAGTCCGATGATGAGGAAAAGGAGGAAAACTGAATATGAAACGGTTTCGAGTTTTGACAGCGGCGCTTTGTGCCGCTGTTTTGTTATGCGGCCTTAGCGTTCCCGCCTATGCCTACGCAGGCGGCGGCGAGGGCGAGGACTACGGCGATCCCACAATGGAAACCCCGGCCCCGGAGCCGACTATTACGCCGGGCGAGGGCTTTTCCGAGGAGGGAAACCTTGTAACCCGTGATCTGCTCTATGACGAGCACACCAACAAGCAGTTTATTACCGTCCAGACCAGCGGCGGCAATACCTTTTACATTGTCATTGATTATGACAAGCCTGTGGACGAGGAAGGCGAACAGTATGAAACCTACTTTTTCAGCATTGTGGATGAGGGGGATCTGCTGGCCGCAGCCGAGGCCGCTGGCGTGGAACAGGCGGTCTGCTCCTGTCCGGAGAAATGTGCGGCGGGGGCTGTCAATACCGACTGCCCGGTATGCTCTGTCAATATGGGGAAATGCGTAGGTGCAGAGCCGGAACCCGAGCCTACCCCGGAGCCTGAGCCGGAACCCGAGAAGCCGGGCAACGCCGGGATGCTCCTTTTAGTGCTGGCTGTCATGGGCATCGGCGGCGGGGCCGCATGGTATTTCAAGATTTACCGTCCGAAACACCAGCAGGCTGACCAGCCCGAGGAGGACGATGGCGGAGAGTACCCGGACTATGACGAGTTTGAAGATGACGGCCCCCCGTGGGACGAGGAGGACGAAACCGAAGAAAAGGAGGAAATCAGATGAATTTTACCAGCAGTCCCTTTGAACGAATGATGAAAGAAAAACCCCGTCCCCAGGCTCCCGCCGAGAACAGGCCGCCCAGAGGCTCCGCCTGTTATGCCTGCTGTTACTGGCGGGGGATCGCCTGTGTGTCCTGTTACAAGGAGCTTTTGAAGGCCGGGGCTGGCGGGAGGTGATGGATTGTCCCGTGAACTGACACGCAAGGAAAAGACAGCGATCCGCTCTCTTGTGGTAACATGGTGCGCCAACTATGACCGGGAATACGGATGCCTGCCGCTGGATAGCAATTGCTATATGCTGGGTAAATGCTGGACGGGATCATACTGCCGCTATTTCCGGGAGTCCGTCCTGCCCCTTGATCCGGCGCTGGAAGTGGCCCTTATGAGCGAGGGCCCAAGGCCGGATTTTAAGATATGCCCGGTATGCGGCGGGCCTGTTCCCCCGGACAGGCGGCAGGCGTACTGCTCGGCGGCCTGTGCAAAGAAAGCCCACCGCCGCCAGCAACGGGAATATATGCGGAAAAAGCGGGGTGCATCCGTTGACAATTAGGGCCTGCAAAATCCGCTTATAGCAAGGCTTTCCGGGGCCATTTCGTTGGCCTGCCGTATCATTCTACGGTATGGCCCCGTTTGCCCTGATGCTGTCAACATCCATACAGCGGGACTTTGGGACAATTTGTCCCGAAGTACCCGCTTTCTGAGAGGAGGAATTATGCCGAAATATTACCCCATCAATGAGGAGGCCGCCCGGCGTGCCAAAAACGCCAACAGCTTTTCCGACTATGTTCCCGGCTCCGCCACCGCCGCTTACCGTGAAATGGTGGATCGGGCCTATACCCTCGGGAAACAGCAGAAAGGGCGTGTCGATCCCATGTACCACGAAAAGATTGACGGGCTCATAGACCGCTATGCCCGCAAGCTGGCGGAGAACATCAACCAGTGCAATCTCATAGATGCCCGTGTACCCTCGTTCCTCATCGCCGGAGGCTCCAACTTCCCGGTGCGGAAAAAGGAAAAGCAGAACGCCGCCCGGGATAAGAATATGGGCGAATATATGCAGATCGAGGGCCTGCTGGATAAGGTGCGCTCAACAGGTATGGGCGGGATCAGCGCAGACGATGACCGGGCCGTGGAAAAGCTGGAGGCGAAGCTGGCAGGGCTGGAGGCCATGCAGGAGGAAATGAAAACCGTCAATGCCTACTACCGCAAGCATAAAACGCTGGAGGGCTGTCCCGTCCTGTCCGCCGAGGAAATTGGAAAGCTCCAGTCCTCTATGGCATCCGACTGGCGCAAAAATCCCGTACCCTATCCGTCCTATCTGCTTACCAACAACAACGCCAACATCCGCCGCACACGCCAGCGCATTGAGGATTTGAAAAGCCAGTCGGAATGTGCGGGCTGGGCCTTTCCCGGGGGACGGGCGGAAATCAACGAAGGAGAAAAACGCTTGCAGCTCTTTTTTGAGGAAAAGCCATCGGAGGAACAGCGGCGGGAACTGAAAAGCAACGGTTTTAAGTGGGCTCCCAGCCAGGGAGCATGGCAGAGACAGCTTACGAAAAATGCCATCTATGCGGCGGGCCGGATGGAATTTTTGCGCCCGGAGGATGGGCAGAGCCCTTACCAGCTCCAGCCCTTTGCCCGGAAAACGGAAAAGGATATGACACGATGAAGGAGGTGTATTTGTGGACAAAAATCAAGGCTATTCCATTTTGAAGGCTGTGATGCTGGAAAATGGCAGGGGCTTTGCGCTGGGGCATCATCCCACAGCTCCATCCCCCTATGTCACATGGGCCTGTTACGATGATAAGAACGGCCAGCGGCAGTATGAATGGGGACATTACGGCAACGATCTGGCCGCTATGGAACAGGATTTTTCAGACCGGGTAAAGGACTATCAGCGGCTTTACTATGTGGGGATCGTGCAGACCGAGGCCCCCGGCCTTTACAAATATTACTCTACCCAGCGGCCTGTGGACATCGGGACATTCCCCAAACCGCCCCACAATGCCCCGGATGAGATCGTCAACTATGACCGCCGCATCCCGGTGGAGGGCGGCGCATTTCTGGCATGGGGGCATCTGACTTATACAAGACCGCTGACCGAAAAGGAGGCGTCTGACTATGAGCTCCGTCCTGCCCCCGTCATTTCTGAATTATCCCGAAAAAACGATGACAGGCCCCTCTCGATTGCCCAGCAGATGAAAGAGGCCGGAGCTCTGGCCGAAGCCAGCCAGGGCGATCCCATCCATAAGAAAAAGGCCCCCGACCGGGGCGACCGATAGGAGGATTTGTATGGAAGAAAGATATAACCCGATGAAAAGTGCGGAGATCGCCACCGAGCACAATTACAATATGCTGGACGGTGTTCTCAATAACCAGGCCCCACCCCCGGAGGAAAAGGAGCTGGATAAGGTTAAGGAACCGCCCCACAAGCGCCGGAGCCGGGAACGGGAGGAACGATGACAAAGAAACGCCGCCGCCCGATCCATCTCCATGTGATGGTGTCCGAGGAGGAGCAGGCCCTTATTCAACAACGCATGGCCGAGTCGGGCATCCGCAATATGGGGGCCTATATGCGGAAAATGGCCCTCAATGGCTATGTGCTCCATGTTGATCTCTCGCCCGTCCGGGAGTTGGTATCGCTCCAGCGGCGGTGCTCAAACAACCTCAATCAAGTGGCGATCCAGGCCAACACCTACGGCGGGATTTACCCCGAGGAGATCGCCGCTTTGCAACGGGACTATGCCGCCCTGTGGGGGCCGCTGTCCGATCTGCTGAAAAAGCTCTCCGCATTGGTGGAGCTCTGATCCTGCCGGGGAGTGGCGTATGCCGCTCCCCGGTTTTCACTACTTCGGGACAATTTGTCCCGAGGTGCTGAAAGCCGGAGGCATCCTTGTTGTCCCTCCCGGACAGAGGTATAATTATCATGTAAGGAACCATAAACCACACTTTTCAAGGAGGTATCAAGCGATGCGGATCATTCTGAAACTTTTAGCGGCCCCCTTTGTTCTGGCCCTCACGCTCCTTGTGGCAGTATTGAATTTTGCTTTTTCCTTTGCGTCATGGGTGTTCTGCGCCCTGTCCTTTCTCTGTCTGATCGGAGCCCTGTTTGCTTTATTCACGGGGGATCGCTGGGGCATACAGGGGCTTGTGATCGCCTTTGCTGTTTCGCCCTTCGGCCTGCCCGCTGTGGCGGAGTGGCTCATTGACAAGCTGGACAGTCTCAACTACTCGCTAAAGAGTTTTATCACAGGATAACACTTTGGGACAATTTGTCCCGAAGCCCCCTGCGGCGGCTGGACGGACAGCCGCCGTTTTCTTTTGGAAGGAGGTGTGCTCACGGCTACAACTTATATCCGGCCCTACAAGGTGGCGGCTGGGAAAGGCGCTGTCCAGACAATGGAGGAACGCTTTAACTATGGGCTTAATCCGAAAAAGCTGGGAGCCCTGTCCTCATACCTCTGCGATCCGGCCACGGCTCCCGCTGAGTTTCTGCTGGTAAAGAGCCAGTACCAGGCGGAAATGGGCCGGGCCGTAGAGCGTGGAGCCCTGTTTTTTCAAATCCGGCAGGCGTTCCCACCCGGCGAAGTAACAGCAGAGGAGGCCAACCAGATCGGCTATGAAACAGCCATGCGCTGGACAAAGGGAAAGTATCAGTTTTTTGTCTGCACCCACACAGACAAGAGCCACCTCCACAATCACATTTATTTCAATTCAACGGCCTTTGACCGCTCCCGGAAGTTCCATAATTTTATCGGCTCCAGCTTTGCTCTGCGGCGGCTCTCTGACCGGGTGTGCGTTGAGCATGACCTCTCTGTGATCCAAAATCCAAAACAGCACAGCAAGGGCCGGTATCTCCATTATGGCCAGTGGATTGGGGAAAAGCCGCCCTCTGCAAAACAGCGGGTGCGGCTGGCCATCGTGGAGGCTCTGAAAAAACAGCCCGCCGATTTTCCGGCGTTTCTGAGGCTCATGGAGGAGTCCGGCTTTCTGGTAAAGCATGGCCGTGGCGGTGTGATCTCCTTTCTTGCTCCCGGACAGGATAAGCCTACCCGCCTGCGGGCATCCACCCTCGGGGATGGTTTTGATCCCGAGGACATCCGGGCTGTGATTGACGGGGAGCGTCCGATCCCGGAGCTCCCGAAGGAGGCCCCAGCTCCTGCCCGTCGTGTCAATCTGATTATAGACATTCAAGAGCGCATGGCACAGGGCAAGGGCCCGGCCTATGAACGGTGGGCCAAGGTTTACAATCTGAAACAGATGGCTGCTGCGCTCCAGTATCTGCGGGAAAATGATTTGATGGACTATGAGGCGCTGGCGGCCAGTACCGAAAAGGCGGTAGAGCGTTTTCACACGCTGTCCGAGGAATTGCGGCAAACGGAGGCGGAACTGGAAAAGACCTCCGGGCTCATGGCGGCTACTGTGGACTACGCAAAAACCCGGCCTGTGTTTGACGGTTACAAGGCGGCCCGGTACAGTAAAAAATATCTGTCGGAGCATGAGGCGGAGCTTGCCACTTACCGAGCGGCTCGGGCTACTATGAATGAGCTTTTGGACGGTGCAAAATTGCCAAAGATGACGGATATGAAAAAGTCCCGCCAGGAATTGGCGGGAAAGAAAAAAGCCCTCTATGCGGAATACCGCAAGGCCCAGGCGGATATGCGGCAGGCTGTGGCAATCAAGGCGAACATTGATCATCTGCTCGGCGTGACGGACGGGCGGGAAAATAAGGCTCAGGAGCGATAGCGACAGGCCGCAGACAACAGGCGCATAGCGCCGGGACTTTGGGACAATTTGTCCCGAAGTCCAGCGGGTTTGGGGAGCTCCCCAACAAGCATTTTTGCGGGCCTGCGGCCAGCAAAAATTTCGGAGTGTGGCCACACCCGAATTGCTTGCCACTTAGCGGCAGCCCCAAAAATGGCGCAAAAAAACAGAGGCCCTTATTCTGGAACCTCCGTTTCTCTGGCTTTCTTAATGCCCTCGGCTGTGGCTTCTATTACAACAAGCTCTTTTTCATTCATAGAATTTAGGAGCACATCAATGTGCTTTCTGCAAGAGCTTGACCTTGCCCCTCCGTCCGCATGAATAAACTGGTCAACTGAAACGTCAAACATAGTAATGAGTTTAACAAAAAGGTCGAAGCTGGGATATTGACCTTTGTTCTCAATATTCATAATGGTACGGGAGTCACGGTCTACTAATTCCGCAACATAGGCTTGTGTCCAGCCCTTTTCTTCTCTGGCTCTTTTGAGAGCCGCCCCGAGGCCGTGAAAGTCAAACCTTCTTTCATCTTGGTTCATTCTCATATCACCCTATATCATTCTACATTTCGTGTTAGATTATGAGAATGTAATGAAATTTTACATTTAGTAGTATTTAATTTCATCTATTCGTTCAGATTGACTTGCCCGGACCAAATAAGTGAATTATAATTTTCTTATAGCAATTCATCTCTCATTTTTGTGCAAACATTGAGAGGAAAATAGCAATTATATTCGCTATGATAAGGGAGGAAATAAATTTGGATTGGGTAAAACAGCTTAATATTGCGATTAGATATATCGAAGATCATCTGACAGGAACCATAGAGTATGACGAACTGGCAAAAATGCTTTGTTGCTCTACTTATCAATTTCAGAGAATGTTTGCCTTTATGAATAATGTTCCTTTATCCGAATACATACGCAGAAGAAAATTGTCGTTAGCTGTGGCGGATATTCAAAAAGGAGAGCGAGTCATAGATGTTGCTTTGAAATATGGCTATTCTTCCCCAACGGCATTTAGCCGAGCATTTCAATGTCTCCACGGGATTACCCCCTCTGAGGCAAGAAAAAAGGGAACATTATTAAAAACATACCCTCCAATTAGTTTCAAGCTGACTATCACAGGAACAGAAGAACTAACTTATCGGATTGAGGAACGATCTGCTTTTGAAGTAGCAGGTGTCTCTATGTTATTGGATAAATCTCTGGAAAAAAATTTTTGTACTGTTCCACAGTTTTGGGATAACGCTGTACAGGATGGTACTCTTGCAAAACTTAATTCCTTAGACAAAGGCGAAGTTTGCGATTTGCTGGGGATAAGTGTTTGCGGGGATTATGAGACATGGAAATACTATATTGCAGTTGCAACATCTGAAACAGCAAAATTTGAATTCGAGAAGTTAATTATTCCTGCGTCAAAATGGGCAATTTTCTCGGGGAAAGGAACAAATGTATCTTTGCAAGACTTAGAACGCCGTGTCATTACTGAGTGGCTCCCATTCTCTGGATTTGAATATGGAAATGCTCCAGATATTGAACGCTATATACAGGCTGATCCGGAAAATGCTGAGTATGAATACTGGTTATCTATCCGAAACGAGAAGAAGTAATTTATGGCAAGATCAAATATTAAAGCTGTTTTTGAAAATGATGTTCAAACAGTTTGGAATGTTATAACTGATGTAAAAAATTATATATGGCGTACTGATTTAAGTAAAACTGAAATTATAAGTGACAAACAGTTTATAGAATATACAAAAAATGGCTACGCCACTACATTTACAATTACCCTTTTTGAACCATACAAGCGATGGGAGTTTGACGTGGAAAATAGCAATATAAAAGGTCATTGGATTGGAATTTTTACTCAAAAGGGCGAAAAAACAGAAATTGATTTTACTGAGGATGTAACTGCAAAAAAAGTTTTAATGAAACCATTTGTTAAGGCCTATTTGAAAAAGCAACAGGCAAGATATGTTAAAGATTTGGCGAGAAAACTGAAAGGTAATTATGAATAGCAAAGAAATTATTGATTATCTAAAATCTGAGGCTTCAGAAAAATATAAAGAAAATGTTATAAAAATGGGGATACCAGAAAAATTTTGCATTGGTGTATCAACATCTACACTGCGGAAATTTGCAAAAAAGCTGGATAAATCTAATGAATTGGCCTTTGAATTATGGAATACCCATTACCACGAGGCTCGTTTGCTTGCAGTGCTAATATTCGATTATAAATGTTTATCTTACGACCAAATTGACACACTTATGTCAGAAGTTTTATCATGGGACTTGTGCGATCATTTATGTAAGAATTTAATTATAAAATTAGATTACTATGAGGACTTTATTTTTAATTGGATAGCTGCTGACCATATCTATAAGAAACGGGCTTCGTTTGTTTTAATTGCTGCGTCTACTATACATGATAAAAGCATGACAAAGGAAACTCTTGACATCTATTTGAAATTGGTATACGAAAATTCTTGTTATGAACATGACCATATAAAGAAAGCTGTTTCATGGGCGCTAAGAGAAATAGGAAAAACAGACTTTGAATATGCCGAAAAAGTTCTTTTGACTGCTTACGATTTATTAGCCAGCGGAAACAAAGTTCAAATTTGGATTGCCAAAGATGTCATAAAGGAATTAGAAACTGTCGTGAAAGTAAAAGAACGGAAACGCTTAATTACTTCTAATTCCAAAATGGGTAGAGAACGATGAAAGAGTAGCCACCCGCAACGGAATAAAAAAAACCGTTGTTTCGGCGGCTGGATATTCATGCGCCAAAACAAAATACAGTAGCCTTACGGCGGTTTTGAAATAACATATTTCAAGCCGCCGTTTTCTTTTTGAAAAATGAGAATACGGAGGGTGTGTTAAAGTCGCCCTTTTTTAAGGATACGGCGGTGTCCAGGAGGTATTGCCGTGTCCATTTTTGCTTTTTTTCACAGTACCCATGACCTGCACCAGCTAAAAAAAGCGTAGCTCCCCCTCCGGGACAGTCTGGTTATGAATGTGAAATTAGACAGTACACAAATGAATATGTAACTTCATGCGTCCGTGTGGCTTCATGCCGCCCGGGCGCTTTTTTGTACTTCGAGACAAAGTGTCCCGAGGTGCAGGGCGGCTCCCCGAGGTGCCGCTCCCCGCCGAGCCCCGTTTCGGTCACTCATCCACCCAACACCGAAACGGAGGTTTATTTATGACTACAATCAATCTGAAGGATTTTTATTATTGGTACACACAGGATCAGTTTATCGAGGTTTCTGACGAGGTAGCCGAAGTATTTGTGTCCGATGCCCGGCACGAAATGGCCTACCAGCGGCGGCTCTCCCGGCATAAGGCGCAGTATTCTCTGGACTGCGATGACGGGATCGAATATTCCGCCTGCCTGCATGAGCCAACGCCCCAGGAGCTTCTGGAGCGCATGGAGCTGTTCATCCGTCTGTGGAACGCACTCAACTCTTTGCCGGAGATCCAGGGCCGCAGGATTGATGCCCACATCATTCTTGGAAAGAGCATCAAGGAAATTGCCGAGGCCGAGGGCGTACATGAGGAGTCTGTTCGCCAGTCCATCAAGCGAGGCCTTGAGCGCATGAAAAAAACTTTTTAATTTTTTCATTTTCCCCACTTGGAAATGATGAAAAAATGTCTCGGTTTATGAGAGGAGATATTCTTCTTTCCGCAGATAAACAGCGACGGCCCCGGGCATAGTCCGGGGAGCCAGGCGGTGGGTGCGCTGTGACTTTTTCTTTGGAAGAACGAGCGAACAACACCAACGCCGCAACTGGGCCGGGCCAACCCACGGCCACGATCCGGCATAGGACAGGCTGGCCACCTGTCCCTCCGGGCCGCCCTCTTATCTGCGAGGGAACGCCGCTCTGAGTATGGTTGTCTTTGGACAGGGCAAGAAAATGGGAGCGGCGTTCTCTATTTTATACTTACATGGAGTGAGGCAAGAGGGCAGCATCGTTTGGGTGCTGCCCTCTTGCGTTTCCCCACGATATGCGGGAGGCGTATCCTATTTTTGATAAGGAGGTTTTACCGTGAGATTAACGGCAAAGGAACTGGAACAAATGAAAAGCGTTGACATCGGCGCAGTGGCTCCCGAGTCCCTGCCGGATGTGAGCGGTATGGCCTTTGACACCTCTCTCCCCCGGGAGGAGCGGATCGCCCTGTTTTTGCAGGCGGTAGACAATCCATACTGCTTTTGCGTTGGCGGGATCGGTGTGAAAATTGAATTTGCGGAAAGCGGGCCGTCCTTGCAGGACACGCTGACGGATTTCCTGCTCCGGCAAAAAAGCGGGCTGTAACTTCGGTTATGGCCCGTTTCTACTTCGAGACAAAGTGTCCCGAGGCAGAGGCATCCTTGTTGTCCCGCCCGGGCAGAGGTATAATATAGATGTAATGTGATAGGGAAGGAGGAACAATGGCACGAACAAAAAACAGAGGATTGCAACAGAGTTTCTCTCCCTCTTATGCCGTCCGCCGCTGGCGGCTGGGCGAATACATCCGGCTTTCCAAGGAGGACTTGAAAAAGGGAAAGGACGACAGCAACAGCGTCATCAACCAGCGTGATCTGCTCAATGACTTTTATCAGAAGCATATAGGAGAATTTGAAAGTGTTTCCGAATATGTAGACGATGGACACACAGGAACGGACGCCAACCGGGAGAATTTCCAGCGGCTCCTTTCCGATGTAATGAGCGGGAAAATCAACTGCGTGGTAGTAAAAGACCTTTCCCGTTTTGCAAGAAATTACAGCGATGCGGGAAGTCTGATTGATAACCTGTTTGTGCAGATGGGTGTCCGTTTTATCAGTCTTGCTGAAAATGTGGACAGCTATCTCAACCCGGATAGCGTTTCCAGTATTATCGTCCCGATTACAAATGTGATGAACGATCAATACTGCTACCAGACCTCAAAGAAAATTCGCCAGGTATTTGACTACAAGCGGCGCAACGGTCAGTACATCGGCGCATTTGCTCCTTATGGATATGTGAAGCACCCAAAGGACAAGCACCGGTTAATCATCGATCCCGATGCCGCTGAAATCGTCAAACTTATTTTCTCTTTGTTCCTAAAAGGGACATCGAAACGGGCCATCGCTTTGTATCTGAATGAACACGGCGTACCCAGCCCCTCGGCTTATAAACTGCAAAAGGGCATACCCGTTTCAACAAGAGGATATGACGATCCTATGTGGGGAGCCCGTATGATCCACTCCATTCTGACGAACCCCACCTATACCGGGGATCTGGCACAGGGCCGCAGTCGGGTAAAAAGCTATAAGGTACACGAGGTTGAAAGCGTTCCCCGTGAAGAATGGGTGGAAGTAGCTGGTACGCATGAGGCAATCATTGATTATGAAACCTTTGATAAGGTACAGGCTCTTTTACAGCGTGATACCCGTACTTCTCCAAAAGGCCGGGAAGTCCACCTGTTCAGCGGTTTTCTGAAATGTGCTGACTGTGGGCGGGCAATTACCCGGAGCGTAGGCAACAACAATAATGTGTACTATGCCTGCTCCACCTACAAGAACCGCTCCCGGACAGCCTGCACAATGCACTCAATCAAGCATAACCGTCTGGAGGCCGCTGTCCTCTTTGCAGTACAACAGCAAATCCATCTGGCTGTTTCATACTCGGAAATGATTGCCCGTATTAACACCGCCCCGGTCAAAAAGAGCCAGTCCATCCGCTTGGAAGAACTGATTGCTGCGAAAGAGCGGGAACTGGCAAAAATCAGCCGCTACAAGCAGTCCCTTTATCAAGACTGGAAAGACGGGGAAATTACCCAGCAGGACTACCGGGATATGAAAGCCGATTATGAACGACAAATCATCGCTCTTACGGATGCGCTGGCCCGGCTGAACGCTGAACGGGCGGAACTGGCAAACGGTGTAAAGAGTGAGCATCCCGCATTGGTGGCCTTTACAAAACATCAAAATATCGACCAGCTTTCCCGGGAACTTCTCGTTGAGCTGATCGACCATATCAAGGTTTATGAGAATGGAAACATTAGTGTGAGATTTAAGTTTGCGGATGAATTTAGACGCATAGCAGAATACATTGAAATCAACACCACAAAACCCGCAGTAGCGGGCTAACCCCCGCTACATACCCCTTTGACAGTGTGTTTTCCTAATAGGAGCTAATCATATGCAGAACATTTTGTAAATTTTCACTTAATCCATGAGTTATCTCTTGTAACTCACTTGAATACTTCTTGTTCAGGTCTTTCAACGCACTATCTGCAACTTCTGTCATTGAATCATATACCTGCGATAATAAATACTTGAAATAATCAGCACTTTTAATGGCAGGCACATACATATACTTTATTCTGCTAAGAAATGTTGTTCCTTTTGTTCCTCTTGAGAACAATTCTGTCGCATTATCGTTGTACAGTCCTTCTTTTCGCCATATTTTTGTCCATGTTTTAATTCCACCATCTTTAAATGTCGCTGGCATTTGAACATCTAGCGCTATCATAATCTCCTTCGCTTGGTGAATCGACCTCTTTGCAAATTTCGAATAATCCACCGCAAAATTAAACGGTGTATCATAATCCGTTCTCTCATTAAAAAACAGATTTATTGCCTTCAGTACATTTGATTTTCCTGAATCATTTTTTCCAACGAAAAAATTAAAATCATCTAATTCGATTGTTGCATCCACAATTGACCTAAAGTTTTTGATGTGTATTCTTTTTAGTACGACCATTTTTATCTCTCTTTGTTTTTCAAATTTTAAACAGTAGCGGCAATAACGCAATCCCCACGTCACAGCTCTTATCAGCCATCCATGCCAAAACAGGCTTTACTTTTTCCCACTTTGACTTTTTGCTGTCTTTGGACTTCACCACTTCTTCAATCTCAGAAATTTTATCCAGCACTTCCTGTGTCTGTTCATTCGTGAGTGAAGTCATTTCTTCTACTTCTTTGCGCACCTGCTCAAATGTAACGTTAACATTCATGCTGTTGGTAACATTGACAATCTGCGAATTAGAAACTTCCGGTTTGGGCAACTGTACTGCATTCATCTGGTATTTGTACGTTTCCAGCTTTGCTTTCATCATTTCCAGATTTTCAACCACACAATTCGGGTGTTCTACCAGATGTCCATAAAAGACCATTTTCGCATTTCTATCATTGTACCACAGACCATCATACCATTGCTTTACACATGCTTGGTATTTTCCGTCTATTTCTCTATGTAATTTCAAGCGTTCATCGTCACTTAAATTTTGAGTATTACTCAATCGTTCAATATCCGCACGTACCATATCATAAAAATCTTTTGGCATATCCATAATGTCACACCTCCACTTCCCCGCTCATCAACTTCGGCAATAAACGGTTTCGTATTTCTGTAAGATCTTCCACCTGTTTCTTTAGCGCTTCAACTTTCTGCTGAATATTCTCTTCGTAATCATTAAATTTATCCAAAACCTTTTTATCCGCAGTCAGTACCAAAATTTTTTGCAGCATTCCTTTTGTTAAAAACTTTATAGTTGAACCGCTTGCGCCTTTCGCCAACGCTTCCATATTATCCTGTACGGTAAAATACAAATTAAATAAATTTGAATGGTCAAATGGTGCAAGCACATAAGTTCTCTGATACGCTTCAAATTTTCCGCGGTATAGTTTCACGTTAAAATCCCCATTACCAGCCAATATAACAGCACTGGTATCAAATGAATACCCCGGTGCTGTTATCGTTTCTTGTGAACATGTAAAAAATGGATAATTTCCTCCTTTATCTCCATAGTTTGCATCTTTTTTTCCTGTAACTACCGGTGCAATTTCTTCAAGCGGAAACTTTCTCCACCCCTCCGGCACACCATCCACAACTTTCGTGTTTTCATGCCCCGGAAAGTGCAAATCCACAAACCATTCTTTATAAAGCCGCTGGGCTGCTTCTTCCAGCAATTTGATTTGTTTCTGGTTGTTTTCAATCAGGTCATCGTAGGCAGAGAGGATATCAGCAATTCTTTTTTGAATTTCCAGTGCAGGTAGACGAATCGGAACCGAACTCAAAATTGTGGTATTAAGATTCAGCATTGTTGCACCAACTGCGTGTTTTTCAACCCATCCAACCGTATCGGGATGTTGCAATTGAAAAAAACAAAACGAGAATCCGCTTTTTCGGAATCAATAGTTACTCTCAAACATCCTGTCCCGCATAGCCATCCCTCTTCTTTTTTAGTTACATGAGCACAGCGTCCAACATCACCTCTTCTCGAATACAAAATATCTCCTACTTCAATTTTATGGCGGCATAAACGCTCAACATGTGTTTTATCAACTCTCGCAATCGACTCTTCTGAAATCTTTCCACCAACCAAATCCTTCGGCATTACAACTGGTATTCCACATTCCGAATAATCCGATTGATGCAACTGTGACCCGAACGGTCCTGTCTGAATATTTTTTGATATATCCCCTAACTTTGCAATTTCCCACTTCATACCCCCATCTCCTCCAGATTCTTCGAGATGGTTTCCATCAGGCGGTTGGACTCTGCCTGCAATTCCAGCAGTTCCTTGTGGATCTCCTTCATCCGCTGGGCAAAATCCACGCCGTCATCCTCCACAGGTGCAACGCCCACATAGGCGCCGGGCGTCAGGGATGCGCCCTTTTCGTTGAGGATGGTGTCTCGGCTTGCCACCTTGCACAGGCCGGGAATATCCTGATAAACGCCCTCGCCAAACTTTTCGGTGAGCCAGACGGCCTCCTTGGCAACGGTCAGCTTCTCGTTGAGGGCTTCCAGTTCCTTGTCGAACTTTTCCTGCGTAGTCTTGCGCTCCTTGCGGGGCGCTGCATCCACAGCGGCTTTGGCTTCTTCCCGCTTGGCCTGCACGTTTTGTTCCAGTGCGGCCTGAATCTCTGCAAAGGGGCGGTCGTCCGCCAGCTCTGCGTGATACTCTGTCAGAAGCACCTTGTACTTGTCCACCTCGCCACGATAGAGCCAGACAATGGCGTTGAGGTTCTTCAGCTGCCAGTCGCTCCACTCGTTCTGAGTGCGGTCCACCACGGTATAATAATTGCGTGCATCGATGAACAATACGGTGTCCAGCAGATGTTCCGGCTTGCCCTTATCCAAAAACCACAGCGAACAGGGCAAACTTTTGGTGTAGAAGAAATTGTTGCCCACGCTCATCATCACGTCCACATGGCCGGTCTGGATGAGCTTTTCACGGATGTCCTTGTCTTTGCTCTGACTGTCGTCGGTAGCCGAGGACGCCATCACAAAACCCGCACGGCCATGCTCGTTCAGGTAGGAGTAGAAATAGGACACCCACAAATAGTTTGCGTTGCCGATCTCCTTGGCCTTGTTCACGCCGGGCAGGCCAAACGGCAGCCGTCCGGCACTCTGCGCCGACTCCGACTTGACCTTGTCCACGTTAAACGGCGGATTTGCCATCACATAGTCGCAGCAGCCGTTCAGGTTGTGGGCATCGTGATAGAAGGTATTGGCTTCATCGCCGGACTTGATCACGCCGGTCAGGCCATGCACAGCCATATTCATCAGGCAGAGCTTGGCATTGTACTCCACCTTTTCCTGTCCGTAGAAGGTCATGGTGTTGTTGGCGATCATACCCGCATGGTTTACAAAGTCGCCGGTTTGCACAAACATACCGCCGCTGCCGCAAGCCGGGTCCAACAGAACGCCGTGGGCAGGCTCCAGCACATTGACAATCATTTTCACCAGCGATTTCGGCGTAAAGAACACGCCGTCATCCTGTGCCACATTTTTGGCAAACTTATTCAAAAAGTACTCGTAGATACGGCCGATCACATCGCCGCCCACATCGTCCAACGCATCATTGTTGAAGATGCGCAGCAGTTCCCCCAGCAGTTCATCCGAGAAGATGGTGTAGTCCTTCGGCAGAACGCCCTGCAGCTGCTCGCTCTGCTGCTCCACCAGTTCCATGGCATTGTTCACCACTTCGCCCAGACTATTCAGAGGATTGCCCTCGATGCCGGTCAGCCCCTGTTCCGGGATGTTGGCGGGCAAATTGACTAAGTAATTGTACTGCGCCTCCTTGGGCAGAAACAGTGCACTCTTCTCGGCAAAGTCGCTCTGTTCCACCGGCAGCACCCGGCCACCGCGCATGGGACGGTCTTTCAGGATCTCCTGCTCCACCAGTTTAAAGCGGCTGTACGCATACCGCAGAAAAATCAGTCCCAGCACCGGCATACAGTATTGGTTCGAGGTGAGTTTAGAGCCTGCACGCAGCAGATCTGCCGACTCCCACAGGTCAGCTTCCAGTTTTTTGACGTTCACATTATTTGCCACGAGGGGGTTCCTCCTGTTGTTTGGATTTTCATTTTCTATTGTATCACAGTTTTCTGCAATGTTCATCTTTAATCATCGCCATTTTCTTTTTTGACTGGAAAAAGTTGTTTACCAATGGCTGACAATGTGTTAGAACCATATACTTTCTCATTTGGAGACGCTAATCCTGCATCCATCGAATGCAGTTTAAGGGTTTGGGATTTCCCAACAAGTATTTTGCAACGCAAAAGAAGCAGATTCGCAACCTTTCTAGCCGATGTGATCGAGAAGTACGCATCTGTCTTGGAAATAGACAAAGCAGAATCCTTATCAAACAACGAAAATCAACAAGATGCTGTTGATACCGCTCTTGCAGCATGATATAATATTCTTGTAATATTTGTCCCAACGCAGTGGTAAGGTCTCCCCTTCCACTGTATTACATACACGGAACGAGGTGCTTAAAATGAATCGTCCAGATGACTCTCCTAAAAATTCCATCCTCATTTACACCACAGAAGATGGCCTGACCAAAATTGATACTACCTTTGACGGTGACACTGTCTGGCTTTCCATTGACCAGATGGCTGAGTTGTTCCAACGTGACAAATCCACAATTTCCCGTCACATCAAAAACATTTTTGCAGAGGGTGAGCTTGAACGAGATTCAGTTGTTGCAAAATTTGCAACAACTGCCGCAGACGGAAAGACCTATCAGGTCGAATTCTACAATCTTGACGTCATTATTTCTGTTGGTTATCGTGTCAAATCCAAACGAGGCACACAGTTCCGTATCTGGGCAACTGGCATTTTGAAAGAATATATGCGCAAGGGATTTGCGCTGGATGACGAACGCCTGAAAAATCTGGGCGGCGGTGGATATTTCAAAGAGCTGTTAGAACGCATCCGTGACATCCGCGCTTCCGAAAAAGTGTTTTATCGTCAGATTCTGGAAATCTATGCAACCAGCATTGACTACGACCCAAAAGCAGAAATCTCCGTCCAGTTCTTCAAAAAAGTCCAGAATAAAATTCATTATGCCATCCACGGTCAGACTGCCGCCGAGGTCATTTACAACCGTGCAGATGCCGAAAAGGAATTTATGGGTCTGACCACTTTTGCAGGAAACCAGCCCACTTTACGAGAAGCTACTATTGCCAAAAACTATCTGAACGAGAAAGAGCTTCGTGCTATGGGGCAGTTGGTTTCCGGTTATCTGGATTTTGCTGAGCGTCAGGCAGAACGTGAACAGCCCATGACCATGCAGGATTGGGCAAACCACCTTGACCGCATCCTGACTATGAGCGGTGAACAGTTGCTTATTGGCAATGGCAGCGTTACTCACAAGCAGGCAGTGGACAAGGTTGCTACCGAATATCGGAAATACAAGGCTAAAACCCTCAGCGATGTGGAGCAGGATTATCTGGATTCCATTAAGTTTTTGGAGCAGAAAACAGGAAAGAAATAACCGTTTTATGAGGTTTTCTTATGTTACAGGAAAAGACAAAGGTTTACATTTACACCCGTGTTTCTACAGCTATGCAGATCGATGGCTACTCGCTGGATGCACAGAAAGCTCGCATGAAAGCCTATGCAGACTTCAACGACTACCAGATCGTTGGTGAATATGAGGATGCTGGAAAATCCGGCAAATCCATTGAAGGCCGTGCTTCTTTCTGCCGGATGATGGAGGACATCAAATCCGGCAAGGATGGTGTTGCCTATGTGCTGGTGTTCAAGCTCTCCCGGTTTGGCCGCAATGCTGCCGATGTACTGTCTACCTTGCAGGTAATGCAGGATTTTGGTGTGAACCTGATTTGCGTGGAGGACGGCATTGATTCTTCTAAAGACGCTGGCAAACTGATGATCTCCGTTTTGTCCGCTGTCGCTGAAATCGAGCGTGAGAACATCCGTGTCCAAACCATGGAAGGCCGCATCCAGAAGGCACGGGAAGGTCGCTGGAACGGCGGTTTTGCGCCTTATGGCTATCGTTTGGTTGACGGTGTGCTGCAAATCAATGAGGATGAAGCCCCTGCCATTCGCACAATTTTTGAGCAATATGTAAATACGGACACAGGTGCAAATGGTCTTTCCAAATATCTGGAGACCCACGGTTTTCAGAAACTTGCTCGTCAAAATGGCACCTCTCCCCTTTTCAGCGCAACATTGATTCGGGCCATCCTGAAGAACCCCGTCTACTGCGGAAAAATCGCCTTTGGTCGCCGCAAACTCGAAAAGATTCACGGCACCCGGAACGAATATCATCAGGTTCCACAGGAGAATTATTTGCTGGTGGACGGCCTGCACGAGGGCATCGTATCGGAAGAATTGTGGAACGCCGCACAGGTCAAGCTGTTGGCGCAGTCCAAACGATACGAACCAGTCAACCGCAGCAAGACGGAACAGGCGCATTTATTATCCGCCCTTGTCAAGTGCCCCATTTGCGGTGCTGGAATGTACAGCAACAAATGCACCAAACGAAAGAAAGATGGCACACCCTATAAATCTTTCTCTTATTACAGTTGCAAGCATCGCAAGATGCAGCGTGGGCAAAAATGCGATTTCAACAAGCAAATTCAGGAAGAAGTTCTGGACAACGCCGTGGTGGAGGTTATCATCAAACTAGTCAGCAATCCAAAGTTTGCCGCCATGATGCAGGAGAAGATCAATAGCAAAGTGGACACCACTGCCATTGAACAGGAAATTACTGCCGCTGAAAAGCAGTTGCGGCAGTATTACTCCGTCAAATCCAAAATCATGGAGGAGATCGACACCCTTGACCCGGATGAGCGCCATTACATCATCCGCAAATCTGACCTTGACGAGCGGCTTTACAAGATGTACGATAAAATCGAGGAAGCCGAAAACAACCTGATGGATGCCCGTGCAAAGAAGCAGGCTATCGAAGCGGATAAAATCACGGGCGATAACATTTACAAAGTTCTCATCTGCTTTGAAAAGCGCTACAATGTGATGAATCCCCTTGAACGCAAAAAGCTGATGGAACATCTGATTTCCGAAATTCAGATCTACCCGGAGCGTCAACCCAACGGTCAGTGGCTCAAATCCATCAAATTTCGACTGCCTATCGTTGAAAAGGATATCGATCTGTGTTTGGACAACGAAAGTCATACCGAGTGCGTACTTCAAATGACCCGTAAAAGTAATTGATTCCTTCTTATTGCACAGGGCGTGCATGGCTATGTACAGAATGTCCCCCCCTATTACTCCCTTTTGTTCAAATTCTGTTCCGAAGTCGTTCACGATTTAACCATAAATACATGCGATAATAATTGACATATTACAAAACGGTGTATCCGCTAACAACGCACCGGCCTGCTTTTTGGCTTTTGGGGTACACCTGTATTCAAAAGGATGGCGTGTTTAAGATGAAGGCATGGTTCCAGCGTTTTATGTCCGGGCGGTACGGCAGTGATACTTTTGGCAACTTTTTGTGCGTAACGGCGCTGGTCTGCCTGGTAATTGGACTGTTTGTGGGCATCTTTTATTATATCGGGCTTCTGCTGCTGCTTTATGCGTACTTCCGCATGCTCAGCCGCAACGTACACAAACGCTATGCAGAAAACATTGCCTTTATGCAGAAAACCGCTGGTGTGCGCGCCAAGTTCGGCCAGCTGCAGCAGCGGTTTGCCCTGCGCAAAACCTACCGCTATTTTTCCTGCCCGCACTGCCGCCAGCAGGTACGCGTGCCCAAGGGCCGCGGCAAAATTTCCATCACCTGCCCCAAATGCGGCACCCAGTTCATTAGAAAAAGCTAAGGCAGCACCGCACAATTCCCGCCTGACGGCTTAAGCACCGCTCCGGCGGCTGCGGCACGGCATCTGCGTTGCCAAAATGCTCGATAATGTCGGGTTGCGGTAC
>ENA-OUPO01000270-OUPO01000270.1-human-gut-metagenome-genome-assembly--contig:-NODE-270-length-26722-cov-12.3874_pt1 | contig 26722 bp, 20 predicted proteins | sample MGYA00237940_ERZ548809 | MGnify/ENA primary metagenome ERZ548809 (study PRJEB26490, sample SAMN05194695) | human gut metagenome | biome: terrestrial biome; feature: human-associated habitat; material...
TTTCTTGGTGCGACCGGGAGGATTCGAACCTCTGGCCTTCCGGGTCGGAGCCGAACGCTCTATCCAGCTGAGCTACGATCGCACATATTTATTTCATCGGTGTAAAGTAGTATAGCACAGCCACACAAAAAAATCAAATATGAAATGTCGATGCTATCTTGCAAAAGCCGCAGCGGCCCATATAATAGAGGGTGTGCCCCGGTGTGCGCGGGCACGGTTTAGGTTAAAGGATAAAAAGAGAATATGAAATCACATACCAAAACACTGACCGAAGGCCCTCTGGCCAAACAGATCTTTCTGGTCAGTCTGCCGCTGGCGCTTTCCAACCTGCTGCAGGTGCTGTTCAACATGTCGGACGTAGCCGTGGTAGGCCGGTTTGCAGGCTCTACAGCGCTGGGCGCGGTGGGTTCCACCAGCATCCTCGTCAGCCTGTTCACCGGCTTCTTGATCGGCCTGAGCGGCGGCATCAACGTGCTGGTGGCCCGCTTCTACGGTGCACGGCACGAGCACGATGTGGAAAAGACTGTCCACTCCGCCGCCATCGTCAGCCTGATCGCGGGTGTGGTGCTGCTGTTCGTCGGCCTGCTGGGTTCCCCCTTCATGCTGCGGCTGCTGAACACCAAGGACGACCTGCTGCCCGGTGCCATCCTGTACCTGCGGGTGTACTTCCTTGGTATGCCCGCTCTGGCCTTGTACAACTTCGGCAATGCTGTGTTCAGCGCCATCGGCGACACCAAAAAGCCGCTGATGTACCTGTCCATTGCGGGCGCACTGAACATTGCACTGAACCTGTTCTTTGTCATCGTGTGCCAGTTAAGCGTCATGGGCGTGGCGCTGGCCAGTGCCATCTCCCAGTGTGTTTCGGCCGGGCTGATCCTGCACGCTTTGACCAAAGTGCAGGACTGCTACGTGCTGGACACCAAAAAGCTGCATCTGGACCCCGCCACAACAAAGAGCATTCTGGGCCTTGGTCTTCCGGCCGGTTTCCAGAATGCCATTTTCGCCATTGCAAACCTGTTCATTCAGGCAGGGGTCAACTCCTTCGACTCTCTCATGGTCAAGGGCAACAGCGCCGCCGCCAATGCCGATGCCATGATCTACGACTGCATGGCCGCATTCTATATGGCCTGTGCAAGCTTTATGAGCCAGAACTACGGCGCTGGCAAGCCGGACCGCGTAAAGAAGAGTTATTTCATCAGTCTGGCCTACTCCTTTGGTGTGGGCCTGATCCTGGGCGGAAGCCTGTTCCTCTTTGGCCGCACCTTCCTTGCCCTGTTCACCACCGAGAGCGCCGTCATTGATGCCGGCATGAAGCGCGTGGGCGTGATGGGCTTTGCCTACTGCATCTCCGCCTTTATGGATTGCACCATCGCCGCTTCCCGCGGACTTGGCAAGACGGTGGTGCCCACCATTATTGTGGTAATGGGTTCCTGTGTGTTCCGGGTGATCTGGGTATACACCATCTTCGCGCACTTTCACACCATTCCCTCGCTGTACGCACTGTACCCCTGCAGCTGGGCGCTGACCGCCCTTGCCGAGATCGTGTACTTCGCACACTGCTATAAGGAATCGATGAGGATTTTTGAGCAGCCAAAAGCTGCCGCATAAAGCACAAAAGCTCCTGTCTGAATGGGCAGGAGCTTTTGTGTTACTGAACTTTTACTTCACCGGCCAGAACGCGCTTGTAATCCTCATAGTTGCGGGCCAGCAGGGCGGGGGTATCCAGACCATATGGGCACTTGGCCTTGCACCGGTTGCAGTGCAGGCAGCCCTCGATCTTTTTCATCTTGGCCTGACCTGCGGGGCTGAGATGCTCTGCCGAGGGCGAACGCCGCAGCAGCAGGCTCATGCGGGCGCAGTTGTTGATCTCGATGCCTGCCGGGCAGGGCATACAATAGCCGCAGCCGCGGCAGAACTCGCCGCACAGCTCGGCACGATCCCCTTCAATGACGGCACGGATGTCGTCGGTCATGCGCGGCGGGTTGTCGATATAGGAGAGGAACTCGTCCAGTTCCCTTTCACGCTGCACGCCCCAGATGGGCAGAACTCCATCGAACTGCGCCTCAAAGGCATAGGCTGCGGCGCTGTTGGTGATCAGTCCACCGGACAGGCCCTTCATGGCGATAAAGCCCATATTTGCCGCCTTGCACTTGTTCACCAATTCCAACTCCTGCTCACCGGAGATATAGCTGAACGGGAACTGCAGTGTCTCGTACAAACCGCTGTCAATGGCCTCGTGGGCCACCTTCAGGCGGTGGTTGGTGATGCCGATATGCTGGATCATGCCTTTGGCTTTGGCCTCCTGCATAGCCTCGTAGAGGCCGGAGCCGTCGCCGGGCTTCGGGCAGAATGCGGGATTGTGGAACTGGTACAGGTCAATGTAATCGGTGCGCAGATTGGTGAGTGAGGTGTGCAGATCCTTCCAAAAGTCCTCTGCGTTCTGCGCTGCCGTTTTGGTGGCGATATACACTTCCGTGCGGATGCCGTCAAAGGCTTCGCCCAGCTTCACCTCGCTGTCGGTGTAGGCGCGGGCGGTATCAAAAAAGCGGATGCCTGCCTTGTAAGCCTTGCGGGCCAGATAGACGGCATCTTCCTGCGAGATGCGCTGGATGGGCAGTGCGCCGAAGCCATTTTTGTTCACCGTGATGCCGGTGCTGCCAAGGGTGACCATATCCATAGCTGTTTCCTCCACTCGTGGGTGTAAAGACTCTCCTTTTTCATTATAAAACGAACGATTCTGCTGTGCAAGAAGTTAGGCAAAGCAAAAGGGCCTTTCCCGAAGGAAAAGCCCTCTTTGCTTACTTTTTACTGATAATCGTGGTTCAGGAACATCGCCTTGATGACCACCACCTCGTCGTATTCCTCCTGTTCCACCTGCACATCTGCGTTCAGGGACTTCAGGCGGTTTTCCACGGCAGTCAAAGCCTCCGGCACGGTGACGGCGCGGCCCTCTTCAATGGCATCGGCCATCTGCTTGAGCACGATGGGATGTGCGTAATGGCTGGGCACCGGGAAGGCACCGTTCGGGTAGTGCTTCACGTATTCTGCCATAGCAGCTTCGGCCTTCTCGGCCCGCTTCATGATGGCGCTGTGGTTGTTGTGGGCGGTGGGCAGCATGTTGTAGCTGGAGAACAGGAAGATGGCTGCAAAGCCGAACAGCGCAAAGTAGATGCCATAGCCGCCGGTATGGGTGGTGACGGCATACAGGCCATAGGCCGCAGAGACGATGCCCATGATAAAGATGGCCAGCGCCACATAGCGGTACACCGGCTTGCTCTGCAGCTGGGCACGCTTGCGGCGCTCGGCTGCGCTGAGCTCATCGGAGAGGGCAGGCTTTGCTTCCAGATATTCCTTTGCCCTGCGCAGCACGGTGATGCTGTGACGGGCATCGTCGGTCAGCTCGCTTTCCGGCAGCTTGCGGGAGGCCTTTTCGGCTTCCTTCTTCTGCAGCATCTGCTCACCGGCTGCGCTGAGCAGATGGATCTGCGGCTGCTCTTTGGCCAGCACCTCCAGCAGCTTGTCCACATCCCGCTCGTCCTTGAAGTTGCACTGCTTCTGCTTGCCGCCATCGTACTCCACCACAAGGTAGGCCATGGAGGCAAACATGCCCTTGCCGGTAAAGCCGCCGGAGCTCATAGCCACCCGCTTGAACACGCGGCTGATGCTGCCGTAGGGCAGATAATAGCGGCGGTCGATGTAAAAGCTGTTGAGGTACAGCGCCTTTTTGCCAACGCCGCAGGGGCCGATCTTTTTGCAGGACTTTCTGTCCTCCACCAGCTCCTGTTTATCAAGCTTTGCCATACCCAGCTGTGCAGGTTTGAAGATCATGGAAGTTCCCTTCTTTACTGTTAGTTTCCGGTCCAGCCGCAGATGCTGCAGCCATTCCAAATAAAATCACCGGTTCTATTTTCGCACTGCAGCCCTCAAAATGCAACCCCTTCTGCTGCTAAGATTTGCACAAAAGGTTTGTCTGTTATGTCAAAACACCCCCGTCACTGCGGGGTGCAGCGGCGGGGGTGTCAGAGTTTAAGGCTTATGCGGTGCGGCAGACATCCTTATGCCTTCTGAGAAGCGGTGTGCTTCTTGGTGGCATGGATGAAGAGTGCCAGCATTGCGATTGCAAAGATGATGCCGATGGGGTATGCAACGGCAGTGTTGTAAGCGACCAGCTTGCCGTCTGCGTAAGTATTGATCATCTTGCCCAGGCACTCAGGTGCCAGCACGAAGTAGGTGCAGGACACAGCGCTCATGAAGGTAGCGGGCACAGCGGTGATCCAGTAGTTCTTCTTCTCCTTGAACAGGTACATGGAAGCAGCCCACAGCACGATCATAGCCAGAGTCTGGTTGGTCCAGCTGAAGTAGCGCCAGATCACGGTGTAGTTGATGAAGCCCATTGCGTTGCCGATGCCAAGGAAAGCACCAACGCCCAGAACCGGGATGCAGAGCTTCAGGCGGTTTGCGTAGCTGTCCTGATCGATCTTGAGCCAGTCGGCCAGGGTCAGACGAGCGGAACGGAACGCGGTATCGCCGGAGGTGACGGGGCAGATGACAACGCCGATCATTGCCAGAGCAATGCCAACGCCGCCCATGGTCTTTGCACACACGTCGTAGATGGCAGCAGACTGACCAGCAGCCAGAGCCTCGGCCAGACCAGCCATCTTGCCGTCGGTGATGGTGTACAGTGCGCAGCCGGCAGCGGCCCAGATCAGAGCGATGACGCCCTCGCAGACCATTGCGCCGTAGAACACGAAGTGGCCCTGCTTCTCACTCTTCATGCAGCGAGCCATCAGAGGCGACTGGGTGGAGTGGAAGCCGGAGATAGCGCCGCAGGCAACGGTGATGAACATGAAGCTCCAAATGGGAGTGCCCGACGGATGCATGTTGCCGAAGTTTGCCCAGATCTCGGGGATGGTGTAGGCGGGGTTGGTAAAGATGCCGAAGATAACGCCCACAGCCATGATGATCAGGCAGATGCCGAACACGGGGTAGATCTTACCGATGATGGCATCAATGGAAATAAAGGTTGCGATGAAGTAGTACACCAGAATGATGATCAGCCAGAACAGGGTGGTGGTCAGCAGACCGGACATGCCGCTGTTCTTGCACAGGGTAACGATCAGGCCTGCGGGGCCCACTGCGAACACGGTACCAACCATGATCAGCAGCACAACAGAGAACACACGCATGATGTTCTGCATGACAGGTCCGAGGTATCTGCCGGTGACCTCAGCGATGGATGCGCCATCGTTGCGCTCGCTCATCATACCGGAGAAGTAGTCATGCACACCACCTGCAAAGATGGTGCCGAAGGTGATCCACAGGAACACCACGGGACCCCACAGAGCACCCTGCAGTGCACCAAAGATGGGGCCCAGACCTGCAATGTTCAGCAGCTGGACGAGGAACAGCTTCCACTGGGGCATCACAACGTAGTCAACGCCGTCGTTGATGCGCACAGCAGGCGTTTCGCGGTCGTCCGGTCCGAACGTGTTGTCAACGATCTTGCCATAGACAAAGTAGCCGATGATCAAGAGCGCCAGACAGAGTAAGAAACTAATCATACCAGAAACCTCCTTTTTGATTCAAACCACAGCCAGCATTTTGCGTGCCCAGCTGCGGCTCTGACCAATCTCTGGCTTCATGTTAACACTTTTTTCATAAAGCAGTTAATATTTTTCTGGTATGGTTCCCATATCAAAAAGTATATGGCAAGATGCTTCCGCGGAATACCCGCAAAGAATTTTTATCGCGTTCACGACAAATTTTCTTAATTCCCGGGCAAAGACCTTTCCCGGAACCGGTCAAAGCCGCTGCTGCCAAACTTTCTGGCCTGCTTTTGTGCAAGTTGCTCAATCGTTTTCAATTTTCTCCGCAAATCGTGATTTCTTTGCCTGAAACGCCGCAAAATACAAGGCACCCTCCGCCGAGCCATTTCAGCGGAGGGTGCCTTATTCAGCAGATCATTTGTATATATCTTTGTATATATCGTGTCATGCCTTCTGGGCTGCCTTCTTCGTTGCGTGGAGGAAGACTGCCAGCATTGCAATGGCAAAGATGATGCCGATGGGGTATGCAACGGCGGTGTTGTAGATGGTTGCGCCTTCTGCGGTCTTGGCGTTCAGCAGGCCGCCCAGGCATTCGGGAGCCAGAATGAAGTAGGTGGAAGAGACCGCGCTCATGAAGGTAGCGGGCACAGCGGTGATCCAGTAGTTCTTCTTCTCCTTGAACAGGTACATGGAAGCAGCCCACAGCACGATCATAGCCAGAGTCTGGTTGGTCCAGCTGAAGTAGCGCCAGATCACGGTGTAGTTGATGAAGCCCAGTGCGTTGCCGATGCCCAGGAAAGCACCAACGCCCAGCACAGGAACACAGAGCTTCAGGCGGTTTGCGTAGCTGTCCTGATCGATCTTGAACCAGTCGGCCAGAGTCAGACGTGCGGAGCGGAATGCGGTATCGCCGGAGGTGATGGGGCACACCACAACGCCGACCATTGCCAGTGCGATGCCCACACCGCCCATGGTCTTGGAGCAGACATCATAAATAGCCTTGGACTGGCCCATGGCCAGTGCTTCGGCCAGACCGGTGTTCAGGCCGCCGGTCACCTCGTACAGGCTGCAGCCAGCAGCGGCCCAGATCAGAGCGATAACGCCCTCGCAGACCATTGCGCCGTAGAACACGAAGTGGCCCTGCTTCTCACTCTTCATGCAGCGAGCCATCAGGGGCGACTGGGTGGAGTGGAAGCCGGAGATCGCACCGCAGGCCACCGTGATGAACATGAAACTCCAGATGGGAGTGCCCGACGGATGCATGCTGCCAAAGTGATCCCAGATCTCCGGGATGGTGTAGGAGGGATTGGTGAAGATGCCGAAGATGACACCGATGGCCATGATGATCAGGCAGATGCCAAAGATAGGGTAGATCTTGCCAATGACGGCATCAATGGAGATAAAGGTTGCAATAAAGTAGTACACCAGAATGATGATGAGCCAGAACAGCAGCGAGGTGAGCACGCCGGAAGCGCCGCTCTGACTGCACAGCTCCACGATCAGGCCTGCGGGACCCACCGCGAACACAGTACCCACCATGATGAGCAGCACCACCGAGAACACGCGCATGACGTTCTGCATCACAGGGCCTAAGTACTTGCCGGTGATCTCGGCGATGGAAGCGCCGTCGTTGCGCTCGCTCATCATGCCGGAGAAGTAGTCGTGCACGCCGCCTGCAAAGATGGTGCCGAAGGTGATCCACAGGAACACCACAGGCCCCCACAATGCGCCCTGCATGGCACCAAAGATGGGGCCAAGGCCGGCGATGTTCAGCAGCTGAACGAGGAACAGCTTCCACTGGGGCATCACAACGTAGTCCACACCGTCATTGATGCGCACAGCAGGCGTTTCGCGGTCGTCCGGGCCGAAGGTGTTGTCCACGATCTTACCGTAGACAAAGTAGCCCACGATCAGGATCGCCAGACAGAGTAAGAAACTGATCATACCAGAAACCTCCTTTTTCTTTGTGCCGGAATTATGGAAGCATTTTCCATATTTTCCATTCATCCCGGCCAGCTTTCTGGGTCTATGTTAACATATTTTTCATAAAAATGATAATATGCTTCTGGTATGGGGGCATATCAAAGACCATATAGCCGCAAAGTTTTTTAGCCGATGTTTCGTCTCTTTTTCGCTCGATTTATCAACAAAAAGACAGTCGCAGCGCATAAAGCACTGCGGTTGTCGGCCAAATTCCTTTGCTTTCCGGTTTTTCCGCATTCCGATGTTTTGCCAGTTCTTAACCGGTTTCGGCGGTCATTTCACGGTCAGCGCCGCCTGCTTGTGCAGCAGCTGCACAAAGGTCTGCTCTTCCGGGCGCAGGGTCCCCCTGTCCGGATAGACCAGAACATCCTTCATGCGCTGGCGCTGGGCCGGGCATTTCCTGAGCACCAGATGGTATTGTTCCAGCGCCCGCTTTGGCATGGGCGAAGCCCACATATAGGCATTGGGCAGGTTCTGCAGGATGGAAAACTGGCTGCACCGCTCATACACATGGATGCGGCGGTTCGGGTTCGTATGCCAGCGCAGGCCGCTGTCCTCACCGCCGGGCAGCTGGAAATCACCGTGCAGGACTTCCATATAGCTGTTCAGCTGGGTGATGTCGGTCACTTCGCACTTTGCCAGCGGGCCTTCGCGGTTGGTCAGCAGCCGGTATTCAAACTCCATCACCGGCTCCCGGTGCAGGCCGTGACGGTCGCAGTAGCGGCGGTAATAATCCTCATCCTCCTCCGCGTAGCGCAGCAGGGCCAGATGATAGCCCCGCCGCAGTACATGGTCCAGCGCTTCCATGGAGCCGGATTCCCGGATATGCACCCGCAGCTGCTGGCTGTCTGCCATCTGCTGCAAAAAATCCACCGTCGCGTAGGAAGCATAGGTGGCGTGGGGCAGCACCACCCGCAGCTCCGCACAGCTGCTCTGCCGGCTGCGGGCATCCAGATCCAGCCGGTCCACCTCGTCCAGCACCCGCTCTGCCTGCCGGATAAAATGCCGTCCCTGTTCGGTGGGGATCATGCCGGTGGACGAGCGCTCAAAGATGCGGATGCCGTATTCCTCTTCCAGATTCTTGAGCGCCTTGCTCACATTGGGCTGGGCCGCATACAGCTGCTTTGCCGCCGCGCTCACGGAGCCCCACTTGCGGATGGCCACCAGATAACGCAGTTCCGTAATATTCATGTGACTGCCCCCTGTTCCAAAAATCATTCCTATTTTATCAAGCCGGGCGGCCGGCTGTCAAGCCAAATGCGGTTGACGCGCCCCGCGCAGAGCTTTATAATAAAAATGCTGTATTTACAAAAAGGAGTTTAGCTGCTATGGAGACTACCTACCGCGTTCTGCGCATTGAAGAGCAGATGTATGGCTGCGAGGAGCTGCCCGCCGGTCAGCCGGTGCTGTGCGATGTCACGCTGGCCGATCCCGCCGGGGAGCGGCGCACCCTGCCCTACCCGGACAAAGAGCTCACCCGCCTAGGCATCGACGAGGGCAGCATGGTCGTCCTGACCGCAGACGGCACACTGAAAAAAGCATAAAATGCAGGAGGAACTTATGAAAAAGATCAAAACCTCTGCCCTGATCGGTCTGGGCGCACTGGGTATCCTGTTCGGGCGCAAAATGCCCGGCGTGCAGGTCATTGCCGATGAGGATCGCATCGCCCGCTACTCTGCCGAACCGGTGGTGTGCAACGGCGAGGAATGCCGGTTTTCTTACGTCACCCCGGCCCAGGGCAAGCCGGTGGACCTGCTGCTGGTGGCGGTGAAGGCCACCGTGCTGGACCAGGCCATTCAGGACATTGCAAAGTTCATTGGCCCGGACACCGTGATCCTCAGTGTGCTGAACGGCATCACCAGCGAGGAGCACATTGACGCAGCCTATCCCGGCCACACCCTGTGGAGCGTTGCCATCGGCATGGACGCCACCCGCACCGGGCGCACGCTGGTGTTCAATCAGGCGGGCAAGATCCAGTTCGGTGAGCGCAGCGGCGAGATGACCGACCGTGTGCAGGCCGTGGCTGACTATCTGGACGAGTGCGGCATTGCCAACGAGCCCTGTGGGGATATCCTTTACAAGCAGTGGAACAAGCTGATGGTGAATGACGGCCTGAATCAGGCCGCAGCCGCCTTTGACCAGCCCTACGGCGGCCTGCGCCAGCCCGGCGAAGCACAGGACATGATGCGCGCGGCCATGCAGGAGGTCATCCGGCTGGCGAACCTTGAGGGCGTGCCCCTGCCGCCGGACAATGATGTGCAGTTCATCGATGCCATGATGCCCACCTTTAACCCCGAGGGCATGCCCAGCATGCGGCAGGATGTGCTGGCAAAGCGCCCCACCGAGGTGGAGGAGTTTGCCGGTGTGGTGCGCCAGCGGGCCAAGAAGTACGGGATGCCCACCCCTGCCAACGACTTTTTCTACACCCGCATCCGCGAGATCGAGGCGGGATACGACCAGTAAGGAGCCACCCATGCATACGCTTTATTTCACCCGCCACGGAGAGACCGTCTGGAACGTTGAAAACAAGATCTGCGGCATGACCGACAGCCCCCTCACCGAGCGGGGCCGGCAGCAGGCCCGGAAGCTGGGCGAAGCCGTCAAAGCCAGCGGGGTGCACATCGATGAGATCCTGTACTCTCCCCTGTCCCGCGCCGCCGACACCGCCATGGCCATTGCCGAGGCCACCGGCCTGCCCGCCCGGTGTGAGCCGCGCCTGCGGGAGCAGTGCTTTGGCAAATACGAGGGCACGCCCCGCAACGGCGGCGAGTTCCGCGTTTCCAAGACCCACTTCGCCGACCGCTACGACGGCGGCGAGAGCATGATGCAGCTGGCCCAGCGCATCTATAACCTGCTGGACGAGCTGAAGGCCGACACCGGCAAGACCTATCTTCTGGTAGCCCACAACGGCATCGCACGGGTGGTACAGTCCTATTTCTACGATTTGACCAACGAGGAATACGCAGCCGCGGGCATCAGAAACTGCGAACTGGTGGAATATCATTTTGAATGATGTTCGCAAAACGATTTAAAATGCCCTCCGCTTCGCTCTGGGCATCTTTAGCGGAACGATTATTTTTATAGAAAGAAAGCCGGAAAATCTGCGGATTTTCCGGCTTTCACTTTTCACGGGAGGGAACTGGACGGCAAACGGCAGCGCGGGAGAAAGCAGGCTAGCCCTCTCCGTCAGTTCGTTACACTCACTGCCACCTCTCCCAAAGGGAGAGGCCTTGGCATAGCGGCAAAGTTACTGGCTCGAGTACAAAGCTTACGAGCGCGCCCGCTCCCCTGCGGGGAGCTGCCGCAGCAGCGGCTGAGGGGCCTTGAAATCGGCGTAACACAAAAAATCCTTTAGCGAAGCGACTTGGATTTTTTGTATGGAGCCCATCTTCTTTGGGGTTATTAGGGGCGAGCAGCCCCTGATTCATGGATCCAGCGCGTTGAAATCGCTGGTTGTTTTCTGGTTCTCTTTTGCAACCAAAAGAGAACATCCCCGGCGGCGATGCATTTTGCAAAAGGCATGAAACTTTAAACACGCGACTACGCTCTGTGCGGGAAGCATCCCCCGTATCATAAAAATCAGCCTTTATACAGCCCAAACAGCTTGAGCAGCTTCTGCCAGAAGGTCAGGGTCACAGCCGCCGGTTCCGGCTGGGCTGCCGGGGCCGGGGCCGTGATGGCAGTGGTCTGCAGCGCAAACTGCACCGCGCCCACCTCGGTGTTCTCTGCCGAGGTGAAGCTCTGCACCTCCCCGCCGCCGGAAAGACTGTTCAGCAGGCCGTCCAGCTGGGCACCCATGTCGATGCCGGAAACGCTGCTGCGCAGCTCGCCGGTGCCGCCGGTCAGCTGAGATGCTCCCTCCGCCAGCTGCGCAACGCCCGCCTTCAGCTGGGCCACGCCGTCGGTGTAGGCGTTCAGGCCGTCGTCCAGCTGGACATACTGGGCGGCAAGCTGGTTCACGCCGTCGGTGAGCACCGAGAGATTGCCCAGCATCCCAGTAAGCACACCGGCCAGCTGCCGCACCCCGGCATCAAACTCGCCGTAGCTGCCGTTCAGGGTGCTGCTGCCCTCGTGCAGCTGGGCAATTCCGCCGTTCACGGTGTCGAGATAGGTCTGCATGGCATCGATGTTGGCCGTAGACCCCTGCAAAAGCAGGATCACATCCTTGAGCTGCGGCATCATCCACACCATACCCTGCAGCTGCTGGATGGCCTTGGCATTGCCATCCTTTACCACGTCAAGGTCAAGGCCGTTCTCTTTCAGGATGGCCTTGTAGGCTTCAAAGCTCACCTGCTGCTCCAGCTGTGCCGCGCCCTCATTCAGCCGGGCAATGCCGTCCCGGATCTGGGTGGAGGCATCCAGCAGGATGTTCAGCTCATCGGTGGAGGCAGAGATGCCGTTCAGCGCGGTCTGCATCTGGGTGAGGGCGGCACGCACCCGGGCTGAGCCGCCGGTCAAGGCACCGGAATTGCCGTTCAGGGTGTCGATGCCCGCCTGCACCTGCGCAATGCCGTCTGCCAGCGCGTTGGCACCATCGTCCAGCTGCACGGAACCGCTCTGCAGCTGTTCCAGCATCCCGGTCAGGTCCATATCCCCGAGGTCGAGGTTCAGGTTCAGCCGCACGCCGTTCAGGGAAACGGCGTCCATGGCAAAGTCCGTCACATCGGCAGTGACGGTCACGTCGCTGTCCGCGCCCGGCAGCAGGATGTAGGAAAGCTGCTTTTTGCTGCCCACATTCGCCACCGTAGCGCCCGGCGCGCTGATGTTCCGGGCAAGGCCGGTGTCCAGACTCATGGTCACCTGCAGCGCGTAGTCGTCAAAAAAGCTGCCGGTGCAGTCCGGGTTGCGGCTCACCTGCAGCCGGATGGAAAGGGCACCGCTTTTGCCGCCCAGCTCGTCGGGGCTGATCTCTGCCCCGTCCAGCGTATAGGTCAGCTTTACCACCCATGGCAGGGCCGTGGCGGCGTCCATGGTGCCCTCATAATAGAGCTTGCCGTCCTCGGTCACATGCACCGTGACCGTATCGCCGCTCTGCTCCACGGCATCGCTCGTGGTCATGTTGCGCACGGCAGTGTAGCTGCCGTGGTCCGCAACGGTGTCCCCCGCCTGCACGGAAAAGCTGTTCACGGCGTACACGCCGGTCACCGCACCGGAGGCCGTAAGATTTGCATAAATGACCTCTTCCTTGGCAGCGGAGGCTGCTGCAAAGGCCGGCAGACTGCTGCCCGCCAGCAGGCAGCCTGCCAGCGCCAGCGCCGACACCCGGCGCACAAATCGATGTTTCATCTCGGTCAAGCCTCCTTCGGCTGTTTTTTCTTTTTTATAATGAGCGGGTCGGCCAGATACAAAAAGCCCGGCAGTGCCGAAAGCACGATGGCCAGCGACACCAGACTGCCCACGCCCAGAAAATTGCCCAGCTGGCCCAGCAGCTGGTTTGTGGAAATAGCTCCCATCAAAAAGCCCACCACCGCCATGGCGCTGCCGGTGGTGCTGACCGAGGTGGTCACGGCGGACACCGTGGCCGCAACGGCTTCTTTGCGGCCCAGCGTCTCGCGGAACTCCTGATAGCGGTCGGAGAAGAGGATGGCGTAATCCACCGTAGCACCCAGCTGCACCGAGCTGATGATGAGGTAGGCAATGTAGAACACGTACTGGCCCCGGAAGTACGGGATAGCCAGATTGATCCAGATGGCGGTCTCGATGCTGAGCACCAGAATGATGGGCAAAAGCAGCTGCCGCTTCATAAGGAGCAGGATCAGGAATACTGCGCCGATGGCCAGCAGGTTCACCTTGACCATGTCGGCCGTGATGGTGTCCATCAGGTCATAGGTGCTCACGCCCTGACCGGCCAGATAATAATTGTCCGGGTAATATCGCTGCACCGTGGCGCGCACCCGCTCCACCAGCGCAAAGGCCCCATCGCCCTCGGTGTCGGCATCCACCGTAAGTACCATGCGGGTGTAGCCGCCGGAGACCAGCAGCCCCAGCGTATCCCCGGGCACGAACTCCGGCGGAATGGACGCGCCTGCGTTGTCCACATAGGAAAGGATTCCGGTCACCTCCGGGATGGCGTGCAATGCATCCGAAAGCTTTTGCTGCGTGGCGGTGTCGCCCTCCGGCACCAGTACAACGTAGGTGTCGCTGCGGCCAAAGGTCTCTTCAATGGCGGCGGTGTCCGCACCCAGACGGGTATTCTCGCCAAACATGTGGGCGGCACCGTAGTAATACTGGTTCGAGTTGGAGGCCAGATAGCTGGGCACCATCAGGATGACCAGCACCAGCGCCATGGGCAGCATGATGCGGGCCACAAAGCGGCCAAACTTGTCAAAGCTGGGCAGCAGGGGCCTGTGGTGGGTCTTATCCATCCATTGATACGCTGCCAGCGTGAGCGCGGGCATAAAGGTGAACACGGTAACAAGGCTCAGCACCACGCCCTTTGCCAGCGCAAGGCCCAGATCCGGGCCGATCTGGAACTGCATGAGCACCAGTGCCAGAAAGCCGATGACGGTGGTCAGGCCGCTGGACAGGATGGAGCCGGTGGATCTGCACAGGGCATCCACCATGCACTCCTCCGGGCTGGCATCCGGGTTTTCTGCCCGGCACTCCGCAAAGCGGTGGATCAGGAACACCGAGTAGTCCAGCGACACCGCCAGCTGCAGGATGCTGCCCGCCGCATTCGTCACAAACGAGATGGTGCCGAAGATGAGGTTCGTGCCGTTGTTGAGCAGGATGGCCGCGCCAAGGCCCGTCAGCACCAGCAGCGGCTCCGCCCAGGAATCGGTGGTCAGGATCAGGATGAACAGCACATACACCACCGCGATGGCGGCGATCTTTGCCACCTCGGTCACGGTGGAGTTGGTGGCAACGGCAGTGGAGACCGCCGCGCCCTCCAGCGCGTTGCCCTCCCCGATCAGATCCCGCACGGCAGCCACGGCTTCCAGACGCTTCTCGTCCTCCACCGTCACGGTGAACAGGGCGCAGCCATCCTTATAATAGCTCTCCACCGTGGCGGTGTCCTGCATCTGCAAAGGCACTGTCACATCCAGACTGTCGTCCAGCCATACAACGGAGGACACTCCGTCGATGGCGGCAAGCTTTTCCTTGTACTCCAGCGCCTGCGGCACCGTGACATCCCGCACCATGACCCGCATGTTGGGGATGCCGCCGGTGAAAGCACCGTTCATCGCCTCGATGGCGGTGGTGGAGGGGGATTCCGGCGGCAGGTAGTCGTTGATATCGTAATCCACCTTTACCTGACGCACAGCGAACACGCTCAGCACAGCCGCCAGTGCAAACACCGCCAGCACCAGCCTGCGGCGGCGCACAATGGCGGTATAAAAACGTTTCATCAAAACAGGAGTTCTCCTTTCCGGATCCATAAAAAACTTTTATCATTCTAACAGGTTTGATAAACGTTGGAAAGAGACAGTTTATGAATTTTGACCCTCGAATGCCGATTTTTTGATTTTTCTGCCTTGACAACAAAAATAAATTCTGATATGCTTTTTTCGGTTCATCGGAGGACCGTTTTCAACGTAATTTGAAACGGGCCGGATAAGATGCCGTGCAGACAGCGCCCCGCCGGAGGTTTCGTTGCCGTAGTGACGAAGCAGATCGAGGCCGGGCGTGCACTCACGGACATTTATCCGGCCCGTTTTTTGCACCTTGTGCAGAAAGGAGGACGCCATGTCCAAGCAGCGGATCCAGCTTTCCGATCATTTTACCTATTCCCGCCTTTTGCGGTTCGTGCTGCCCTGCATCGGCACCATGCTGTTCACCTCCATCTACGGCATCGTGGACGGCCTGTGTGTCTCCAACTTTGTGGGCAAGACGGCCTTTGCGGCGGTCAACCTCATCATGCCGCTGCCCATGCTGCTGGGCACCATCGGCTTTATGCTGGGCACCGGCGGCAGCGCCATCGTGGGCATCACGCTGGGCGAGGGCGACCAGAAAAAGGCCGACCGCTATTTTACCCTGTTCCTTCTGGCGGCTCTGGTCTCGGTCAGTGTGCTGGCGGTGCTGGGCATTGTGTTCCTGCGGCCCATTGCCGTGCTGCTGGGCGCAAAGGGGGAGCTTTTGGACTATGCGGTGCGCTACGGGCGCATCCTGATGGTGTCCCTGCCCACCTTTGCGCTGCAGAATATGTTCCAGAGCTTTTTCGTCACCGCCGAAAAGCCGCACCTCGGCTTCTGGTTCACCGTGGGAGCGGGCTGCACCAACATGGTGCTGGACGTGCTGATGGTGGGTATCTGGGGCTGGGGCGTGGAGGGCGCGGCCATTGCCACCTTTATCAGCCAGCTGGTGGGCGGCGTACTGCCGGTGTTCTACTTCATCGACCGCAGCAACTCCAGCCGCCTGCACCTGTGCAAGACCAGTTTTTACAGCAAAGTCCTGCGGGATGCCTGCATCAACGGCTCTTCCGAGCTGATGACCAACCTTTCCATGTCGCTGGTCAATATCCTGTATAACTTCCAGCTGCTGCGTCTGGCCGGTGAGAACGGCGTGGCCGCCTACGGTGTCATCATGTACGCAGCCTTCCTGTTCGTGGCGGTGTTCGTGGGCTATGCCGTGGGCAGTGCGCCCATCGTCAGCTTCCACTACGGTGCCCGCAACCACGCCGAGGTGCACAACCTCTACCGCAAGAGCCTGCGGCTCATCGCCTTGGTGGCTGTGACCCTGACGCTGGCTTCCATGTTCATCATCCCCTGTGTAGCGCGCATTTTCGTGGGCTACGATGCGGAGCTGCTGGCCCTGACCAGCCGGGCCTTCCGGCTGTATGCGCTGAGCTTCCTCATCATGGGCTTCAACGTGTACGCGTCCTCCTTCTTCACGGCGCTGGGCGACGGCGTGACCAGCGCGCTGATCTCTTTTTTGCGCACGCTGGCGTTTCAGGTGATCGCCATTCTCCTGCTGCCGCTGCTGCTGGGCATCGACGGCATCTGGCTGGCCGTCACCGCCGCCGAGCTGGCGGCTCTGGCCGTGAGCGCCGCCATGCTCCTCACCAAGGACAAGGTATTCCATTACCGCAAGGCATGATAAGATCCCCTGCTTTCTGCGAAACGGCGAAAAGCGGGGGATTTTTTTGGTGATTCTGGCTCTGCCGCTGGCAGCAAAATCGTGTTAAAATGGACACAGCCTTTATTCACTTTTTATGAGGAATCATTATGACATTGTTTTTGACCAGCAGCCCCAGCGGCTGCCCCTTTGAGCCGGGGCCGGATATTCCGGTGCTGGACACGCGCAACCACTTTGTGGCGAACCTGCGGGCCGTCTGGCCGGATCACGCCGTGCTGGGCCTTGCCATTGCGGCAGACCCCTATGCCTACGAGCAGAACGACGAGATGTGCCGGGTGTTTGCCCAGAGCTTTGCGAACGCCCACCTGCCCCTGACGGCGCTCATCCCCTGTGATGCCCGCAATGCCGAGGAGATCGGTTCTCTTTTGCCCCAAAGCGGCTTTGTGATGCTGTGCGGCGGGCACGTGCCCACCCAGAACCACTTTTTTGCTCAGCTGGGCCTGCCGGGGCTGTTCCACAACTACCACGGCATCGTGCTGGGCGTGAGTGCCGGCAGCATGAACGCCGCCCACATCGTGTACGCCGCGCCCGAGGAACCGGGCGAAGCCGCCGACCCGCACTACTCCCGCTGGATGAACGGCCTTGGCCTGACCGAGACCCGCATCCTGCCCCACTACCAGTTCATCCGGGATCATGTGCTGGACGGGCAGAAGATGGAGGACATCGCCCTTGCCGACAGCAAAAAGCGGCATTTTCTCGCTTTGCCGGACGGCTCGTATATCCTGTGCGCCGACGGCAGCGAGGCGCTGTACGGCAGAGGCTGGTACTTTGCGGATGGGATGATGGAAGAGATCAACGAAGACGAAGATGTGCTACCACTGCGGTAGCAATAAAAAAAGAAGCACGCAGATGCGTGCTTCTTTTTTTATGATGTTCTGCTACGCAGAAATGAGGTTGCTGCGCCGGCAGACATCATTGCGCATACAATGCGCACATCATTCCGCCGCAAGGCGGACAAACGGCGCTATTGCGTTGGTGTCGCCGTGGCGGACGATGGAGTAAGTGATGTCGCAGTAGGGCTGGATGGCGGTGCTCTTTTCCACGGTGGAGATGAGCAGCACCTGCAGCTGCAGGCGGCGGAACAGCTCCATCATGGGGCGGATGCGGTCGCTGGTCATCTTGCTGAAGGCTTCGTCCAGCAGCACAAGGCGGATGCTGTTCTCGCTCTTCTCATAAATTTGCAGAAGGCTGGCGCAGATGGCCACATAGAAGGGGGCCTGATTCTCGCCGCCGGAGGAGTCGCGGCTGACGCGGGACAGATACGCCTGCTGGCCGGTGACCCGGTTCGTCACCTTGATGTCGTAGTCCAGATAGGTGCGGTAGTCCACATAGTCCGAAAGGGTCACGCCGCCGGTACGGCCCTCCTGCCGGGCGCGGGTGTTCTCGTCCACATCCGCCATGATCTTTTCCATCAGCTCGTCCACCTGACGCTCATAAGCAGGGTCGGCGGTGGCGGCAAGGTTGTCCAGCGAGTCGCCCTCGGTCATCTGCTGGTTGCCCTTGTCCACGATGACCTGATAGAAGGCCGCCAGCTGCGGGTCACGGCTGGGCTCCAGCTCAAAGCGGTAGACCTCTTCGCCGTAGGTCAGCTGTTCCATCACCTTGTTCAGCTCCCGGAACTGCCGCCGGGCGTTGAAGATATCGTCCTTCATGCGGAACAGGATATCCTTGCGGAAGCGGTCCTTGCAGTCCCGCTGGGCCTGCTCCAGACGGGCGGCGTAGCGTTCCAGATCGATGCGCACAAGGCTCTCGTGCTGGGCGCGGTACTGGTCCAGCCCTGCAAGGCCCAGCGGATAATCGCACACATAGTGCTCGTTGTAGGCCTTCTGCGCCGGTTCCAGCGTGCCGGTCAGATAGACGGCCAGCGCATCGTCCAGCTTGGCCTGCGCCTTTTCCGCAGCCTGTGCGGCGGCGCGAGGCTTATCTGCCGGGGCCAGCGCCAGCATCCGGGTGCGGGCCAGCGGCTCCACCAGCGGATGCGCCGCAAAGAAGCTCCGGGCAGCATCGGCGCTCTGCTGTGCCGTTTCCCCTGCCTTTTTCTGCTCTGCTTCGCAGGAGGCGATCTGCTTTTCGCACACGCGGATGTCGCCGCCCGCCTGCTCTACGGCGGCGCGGGCAGTCTCCCACGCGGCTTCGCGGGCTTCTTCCTCTTTGTAAAGCTGCTGCAGCAGCGGGTTCTCGCGGCACTCGGTGAGTTTTGCTTCCTGTTCGGTCACAGCATTCTGTGCGGCAGTCAGTGCGGCGCGGGCATCCCACAGCGCAGCCAGCTCGTCCAGTGCCGTGCCCCGCAGCAGGGTCTGGTACTGGTTATAGGCGGCTTTCAGGTTCTGTTCTGTCTGGGCGGCAGCACGGGCGCTTTCCCCCAGAGCTTCCAGCTCGGCCGCCAGCGCCCCGGCGCGGGCGCGGCGTGCGTCCAGACCGATATACCGCTGGGGAGTGCGCAACCGTTCCAGCCGGAAGGGGTGGTGGCGCAGAAGGTCGCGGGTGGCGCTGTCGGGATGCTGTTCCAGCGTATCGGGGGTGTCGCAGCAGACGATGCGGCCCAGAATGGTCTGGGCATACTGTGCAGCCAACGGGTTTTCGCTGCTCACCTGCGCGGCAAGGCTGTCCGGGCCGTACTTGTCGGCGCGGCGGTTGGCCTTGCGGATGCCTGGGGTGTCCAGCAGGCTGATGGGGCCTACCTTGTCCTTCAGAGCCACAAAGGCGCTCTTGGCGGCTTCGTAGTGGGCGGGCGGCACAAGGATATCAAAGCGGCGGTCGCCAAGGCAGGCTTCCACGCAGTCCTGCCAGCTTTCGTCCTCCACGTTCAACAGTTCACAGAAAATTTTCGCATCCGGCTGCATGCCCCGGCTCTTGAGTTCCGCATTCACGGCATCCCGCACCCGGGTGGCGGCATCGCCGTGGGGGTAGACCCACTTGCCGCCGGACACCGCATCCAGCTCCGCACGCTTGCCGGCCTGCTCCTTCTGCAAAGCAGCAGTGTTCTGGCGGGCAGCAAAATAGGCTTCCTCCAGCGGTTTTTCCTGCGCAGAGAGCCATGCGGTGAGCTGCGGCAGAGTGTCCGCCGTCAGCTCTTCGGCCTTGATGCCGGCAGCAAAGCCGCTGCGGCGCAGCACTGCCAGCAGGCTCTGGGTGCGGGCAAGGGCGCTCTCTGCCTTTTCGGCTTTGCGTGCGGCGGTATCCAGCGCCGTTTTGCGGCGGGAAAGCTCCTCGGTCAGGGCATCCAGTGCCCGGCCCTCGCCGCTGGCGCTGGCGGCACCGTGGGCGGAAAGATAGGCCCGGCGGGCTTCCGCTTCGGCATTTTTGGTCTCGGCATAGCGGGCGTTCAGCTGTTCCAGCTGGCGGCGGCCCGCATCCAGATGCTCCTGCCAGACGGTCTGTTCGCTGCCGTCGGCAGCGGCGCGGGCCAGCAGCGCCGCGCCCCGGTTCACAAGGGTCTGGGTCTGCTTTTCGGCAGCTTCGCGGCCAAAATCCACGATCTCTTCCAGCGCGTCGGCGCGGGTCTGTGCTTCGGCCAGCACGGCGTGCAGATTTTCCAGCTCCAGCCGGTCGCCCTGCAAAGCGTCCAGATCCAGCTCCGGCTGGGGCAGGATATACTGGTACAAAAACTCCCGGAAGTTGGGGATCTCGTCCATGCTGGTGCCCATCTGGAACACCTCGTTGAACTTTTTGCCCAGCGGGCTGGCTGCGCGTCCGATGCCCAGTGCGCGGCATATTCTGTCCCGCGCTTCGCTGGGGCTGCGGGTGTAGGAAAGCCGCCCTTCGGCGGGCTTGAAGTCCTCCTTAGCGCTGGGCGCACCGGTGCGCGGGTCGATAAAGGGCAGCTGCTCCAGCGTGATGCCGTCCTCCGAGATATACCACGTCTGGTCGCCGGGGTGCAGCTCCTGCATGGGGCCTTCGGACTCCACCCGCACCGCGATGACGAAGGGGGTGCGCTTGACGCTGTCCCAGAACTCCGCCCCGATGTAGGCCACAGTATGGCCCGGGCGGCGGTAGGCGTTCTCGCCGCGCTGCTTTGCGTGCACCGAACCCTGCAGGGTGCGGCCGCTCTTTTTATTGCCCAGCGCATTGAAATTGCGGTTGGTGGTCAGGCAGTAACGGATGGCATCCAGAATGGTGGTCTTGCCCACGGCGTTCACGCCGATCATATAGGTAAGCCGTGCGCAGTCGAAGGTGACGTTTTCAAAGTTGTGCCAGTTGATAAGCTTCAGCCGTTTGAGTTCGATCATTCTTCACCCTCCCCTGCTTCTTCCGGTCGTTCATAAAGGCCAAGCTCTGTGCGGGTGCGGGCAGATTCTGCCGCTGCATCCGCAAGGTCGGCATCCGGCAGGGCCAGCAGCACGGTTGGAAATACTCCAATGCGGCTGTCCAGCCCGGAAAGCCGCCCCACAGGCCGGGCAAGGTTGTACCGGCGCAGGGTGCGCATGAGGTTTTCCAGCGTTTTCTGGTCCAGACGGCGGGGCAGGTTCATCTTCTGCAGTTCGGTCTGCACCTCTTCCACCGTCACCAGCACCTCGTCGGCATTGGCCGCAAGGCTCTCGCGCTTTTGCAGGTACAAAAGCCGCAATACCAAAAGCAGGATGCTCTCGTATTTCAGCAGCCGGGCCTGACTGCCCTCGTGGCCGTTGACCAAAGCCGCCGCCTGCAGGGGTGCCGGGTACAGCAATACAGAATAGCCCAGCGGGGCGAACACAGCGCGCACCTCGTCCAGATGGTCCTGCACATAAAGATATTTTGCCCGCTGATCCTCCACGCCGCCCAGCACGAAGCAGTGGTTCAGCAGGTAATTCGCGGTTTCTTCCAGCATGTTAATGGTTGCCATTTTCTTCCTCCCTGCGGCGGGTGAGGACAAAGTCCTCAAAGCGGAAACCGCCGCGCTCCACCCAATTGCCGGTGAGCTGAATGTCATAATCCCGGTGCGGCGACTGCGAGTAGGTATGCAGGCCGATGATGCGGGCAAAATCGTTCGGGTATTCGTCTGCCAGAAGTGCCGCGTTCACCTGCGGACGGGCAGCAAGGGCCTGCCGGGCCAGCAGGGCCACGTTCTCCTCGGTAACGGCAAGGCGGGCGTAATCCAGCAGCAATTGCTGCTCTTTTTTGAGCTGTTCCGGATCGAATACTTCGGTGCGCACCGGGGCCAGCGGCTCGGCGGTGCGCTGGGCGGCTGGCGGGTACAGAAATTTTTCCCCGAACACTGCCGCCGGGTACAGATGCAGCCGCTTTGCTACCGGGCCGTCGTCCGGCTCAAACAGCTGCTCCGGGGTGCGGATGTCCTCGGCGTAGCGGCGCAGCAGGGCGGTGACGCTGCCCTGCGAAGAACGGTCGCTCAGCAGCAGGAACTGTGCCCGCTGCACAGCCCGCTTGCGGTAGCGGATGTGGCTTGCATCGATCTCGCGCATGAGCAGGCTCATCTCTTCCAGTGCGTCCCGCTGCTTCTGGATGAGTGCACGCACGGCAGGTGTCGCTTCGTTCGGGGCGCAGCGCTCCACCCGGGCATAATCAACGGCCAGCTGCGGCAGGTAGTTCTCCTCGCAGTCGTCCAGCTCCTCTTCCAGATAGGCGCGGTAGTTGAACAGATTGTCGCTGGTCTTGAAGCGGTGGTAGGCCGCCGCCACCACCTTTTCCTCGTACTGGTCGAACAGTTCCAGCACCTCCTGCGGGGTGCGGTTGCGGGTGAGCCGGTCGATATAGTGGCCGATGGAGGCATTGAGTGCCCGGAGAGAGCGGTTCAGCGCGTCAAGGTCTGCGTCCACCTCCCGCAGAACGTTCTCATAGGGGCTTTTTTCCTGCCCGATGCTGCCCAGCAGCTGCCATGCCTTGTACAGCTTGCCGGTATAGGTAACTACGCGGGGGTTCAATATTTCTTCCAGCGCTTCCAGCAGCGGCGTTACCTCCGGCACAAAGGCAAGGGACGCTTCCCCCTCGTAGCTGCCGGGCTGCTCTTCCAGCCAGCCGGTGCGGCGCAGCCGCAGCAGAAAGCCCACGGCCAGCGTGTGAGGGTCGCGGGTGGGCTGCTCGTCCTCATCGCCCGCACCGTCGGCATCCAGCGCAAGGGGCTTTGCCAGTGCGGCAAAGTAATCCTCGGCACGCCAGACGGCCTCCGCACGGGAAATGCTGTAATCTGCCGTGTGGCGGCACTCCTCCCAGAGCAGAAGCAGCAATTCCGCATAAAAAGCCCGGTTCGGCCCCGCCAGCGGGCGGAACAGCCGCGGGGACACCAGTTCAAACAGCTGCATGGAAACGTCCTTTCCTGTTCACATCAGAATACGTTTTTATTGTACCACAAAACGACACGGTTTGACAGAGAAACCATTCAGAATTGCCGCCGGGAGGGGCGGGGCAGACTCCTTCCGTCAAACCCTTCGGGTTTGCCACCTCCCTCAGTGAGGGAGGCTCTGGCGAAACCGGAAGCTTTGCACCTGCGCCGGGAGCTTTGCCGATGCGAAAGGCTCCCTCTTTGAGGGGGCTGTCGCCGCAGGCGACTGGGGGAGTTTGCTCCTAAACGCAAAAAAGCCCCGGGGAGCGGGGCGCTCCTCGGGGCAATAGTTTAATTGTAATCCGCTTACTTGCTCAGTTTATAGCCAATTGCAACATAGGTCTTTCCGCCAACGGTCTTAGTGCCAACACCCAAACCAGTAACTTCGATTTTCGTGTTATTATTTTTACCAGCTTCGATTACGAAATCTGTTGCAGTCTTCATCAACTCAACCATATCAGAATTAACCGTAATCGTTCCTGCCGTTGTTTCTTCATAGTAAACAGCCGTGTACACTTCAGCGTTCTGCTTCGCATTCTCAGCACAAACAACTGCACCTACGTAGTTTTTCTCGGTTTTTTTCTCTGCAGTAATAGCAGTCAATGCAATCTTGCCGTCTGCAATTTTGTTCAGTGCTTCTGTTGCCAGTTCCTTGACTTCACTGTTATTGGACCATTCTGTGCCGTATTCCTTGTTCAGTGCAGCCATATATACATCCTGAACTTTCTTCTCGAACTCACTTTCACCAGGGCCACCAGCGCCACCGCCGCAGGCGGTGAGCATTGCCAGAACCATCACGCCGGCCAGAAGGGCGGCTGCGAAACGCTTGAACATTTTCATTGTAATGTTCCTCCTGTTTTCAAATTCTGACGGTTTGGGCGACCCCAAATCGCTTTACCCGTCTGAATTTATTTTATCCATACCCCCCCCCGCATGTCAACAGGCATATCGCCCAAATTCCGCCCTTCTTTTTGGCAATTGTCCCTAAACGCAAAAAAGCCCCGGAGCAGGACGAACTCCTTCCGTCAAACCCTGCGGGTTTGCCACCTCCCTCAGCGAGGGAGGCTCTGGCGAAACCGGAAGCTTTGCCGATGCGAAAGGCTCCCTCTTTGAGGGGGCTGTCGCCGCAGGCGACTGGGGGAGTTTGCTCCTAAACGCAAAAAAGCCCCGAAGGGCGGCCTTGCGGCTGCGCTCCGGGGAGAAAGGGTGAGGAATTTTTTTACTTGTTGGGGTTATCGATCTGGAATGCTACTGCGATGTAGCTGTGAGTGCCGTCCGACCGGACAACAACGCCAAGCTTCGTCCAGCTGCCTCTGCCGCTCACGTTAACCTTTGTTTCGGGCCATTTCTTGTTGATTTCTTCCTGGATCTCCGTCAGGATCCTACTCACAACAAAGCCATAGTCATACCGTGCGGTCACTGTGATGGTCAGGTATTCCTGATCCTTGCCATCCACATGGACTTTGCCGACCAGCTTTGCGCCAAAAAACTCAACGCTGGAGTTCAGATCCTTCTGCAGATATCCATCCGCAACAGCCTGCAAGCTCTTATCATTTACTGTCAGACTGCTTGCCTGTGCCTTGCTCGTGAAGTCCTTAAAGGCATTCTTTTCATCATCCGGCATTCTTTGACCAAAACTGCCGCCGCCACCGCCACAGGCGGTGAACAGGAGCATGGTCAGCGCACCTGCCAAAAGCAGGGCAACGATCTTGGAAAGCTTCTTCATAGGGTATCCCTCCAGTCTTGTTTTTGTGGTTATGTTTCTTTTTTTGGGGGGTGTCCCCCTTGTGTCACGGGGGTCTTTCTGCCCTGATTATATCCGACAGCAGTTGGTTTTGTCGATCGAGAAGATGCATAAAGTTTCCGAAACATTTTCGTTCAAAATCAATGAAACAGCGACTTTTTTGTTGCAGTATTGAGATACACTGTCCTTATTTCGCAAAGGTTCTTTACCGTGCTGGAAAATCTTCTTCCAGCCGGAAGCTCCATGCTGTTCTTTTCCGGGGCACAGTCCTTCCCGGTTTGAACCGATGTTGTGTTCCGATCCATCTTGATCCATCTTTCAGAATCCTTTCAAAAAATTACGATTTTACACAATTCTACCATTTTTGCATGGTAAAATAAGGTCGTAGAAAAAACAAAGGATGTGGCTCAATATGCAACACTGTCCCGCCCGCGCGGCACAGCGGCTGGCGGCGGCAGTTCTGGCGCTGTGCCTTGTGCTGGCTCTGGCCGTTCCCCACGCACACGCAGCTGCCCTGCAGGAAACGCACGGCATCCGGATGCTGGACTTCAGCACCGGCCAGATCCTTTCCATCGGCAACCAGACCTCCGGCAAATGCAGCTGGTACGCCTTGCGCTATGCACGCACCATTCTGGATGGAAAAGTTTCCTCCGGCAGCGGCATGTGGTCAAACGGTGCGGTCTGGTCTGCGGGCGGCTACTACGGTTATTCCGGCAGCCTGTCCGAGTGCCTGCAGAAGCTTTACACCGAGCTTTCCGCCGGGAAGCCGGTGATCGTGCATCTGAAAAACACTGCGGTGAGCGGCGTAAAACGGCACACGAACCGCACCTCCAGCTATGAATACCACCTGACCAGTTCCGGCTGGAACGAGGTGAACTACCCCCATATCGCCACCAGCGCCGCCTATGGCCACTGGGTCTGTGTGGTGGGCATCCGCCCGGATGCAGACCCCGCGAACCTGAAGGAGAGCGATTTCTACGCGCTGGACCCGGCCCGTGTTTCCGCAAACGGCACTCTGGCTGTGACCCGGCTGCTGGACGGCACCATCTGGACAGACAATTCCCCGCTAAAAACAGCAGGTTGATAAATTTAGAAAGAGCAAAAAAGCTGACGCTTTCGCGTCAGCTTTTTTGTTTGCAGTTCAGATCAATACCCTTTTACCGAGAAGCCCCGCTCCCATGGGTCGGGCGGCAGATCCTTCTGGCGGATGCCGGTGATCTGGATATAATCGCTTTTCTGGATCATGGCGAACAGCCGCAGGAACTTTTCCGGGTCGCCCTGCACTTCCAGCGTCACGCTGCCGTCGTCCTCGTTCTCCACCCAGCCGGTCAGTTCCAGCGTCTGGGCTGCATAGCGGGCGCGGTAGCGGAAGCCCACCCCCTGCACCTGCCCTTCGATGGAATAGCGGCGGCGCACAGTGCCTTCCGGCAGGGCGGGCGGCGTGGCATCCTGTGCTTTTTTATGCAGAAAATCAAACATCTTACAGCTCCTGATAGGCGGTCATCAGCGCCGGGATGAACTGCTTTTTGCGGCTCACCACACCGGGCAGGGTAAAGCTGCCGTCCTCGGCAGGCTGGGTCTCAAAGCCGTCCGAGAGCACCTCGGAAGCATAGCGGCCATCGCTGATGACCACGCTCTCCTCCTTGGGCACGTCGGTGAGCAGCATGTAGATATCCTCCACGTTCTGCTTGTTGCGGGCTTCTTCCAGATAGGGCTGCAGCAGCGCTTCGGCGGCAAGCAGGTTCTTGCGGGTCATGTAGCTGCCCTGCGCCACGCCAAAGCGGATATCGCCGCACATGAACACCTTGAAGTCCTGCAGGAACACCTCCTCGGCAGTCTTGCCGTCCAGCTTTTCGCCTGCTTCAAACATCTCGCTGGCAAACTCGTCAATGTCCACACCGGCAATTTTTGCCAGACGCTTTGCAAGGGCCTCGTCCAGCGGGGTGCAGGTGGGGCTGCGGAACACCAGCGTATCCGAAAGGATGGCCGCCAGCAGAAGGCCTGCGATCTGCGGCGGGATCTCCATACCGTTCTCGTCGTACATCTGGGTGATGATGGTGGCAGTGCAGCCCACCGGCTGGTTGCGGAAGTACACCGGGCCGCTGGTCTCCAGGCTGC
>ENA-OUPO01000273-OUPO01000273.1-human-gut-metagenome-genome-assembly--contig:-NODE-273-length-26568-cov-22.3467_pt1 | contig 26568 bp, 25 predicted proteins | sample MGYA00237940_ERZ548809 | MGnify/ENA primary metagenome ERZ548809 (study PRJEB26490, sample SAMN05194695) | human gut metagenome | biome: terrestrial biome; feature: human-associated habitat; material...
TCAGCTTGCCCTTGCCGCCGTGGTAGGCCACGTTCACCTCGCTGCCCAGCACCTGTTTCAGGCTCTCTTCCACCTCCACCGGCAAAGTGCCGCGGGGTGCGGGTTCGCGGGGCTCCTTGGCGGGCTTTGCCATCTTTTTGCAAAGTGCCTCGGCCTGACGGACGTTCAGCTGGTTGTCCGCGATGATCTGCGCGGCTTCGGCCTGCAGTTCCGGTGTGGGCAAGCCCAGCACCACCTTGGCGTGGCCGGTATTGATAAAGCCGCTTTTCAGCAGCTCCAGCACCGTTTCCGGCAGATTGAGCAAGCGCAGACTGTTCGCCAGTGCGCTGCGGCTCTTGCCCAGCTTGCGGGCGGCCTGCTCCTGTGTCAGGTCGCAGCGGGTCATCAGCTCCCGGATGCCGGCAGCTTCTTCCACCGGGTCCAGATCCTCGCGCTGTAAATTCTCCACCAGCGCCAGCTCCATGGCCTGCTCGTCGGACACATCCTTGATGACCACCGGCACCTCGGTAAGACCCGCCATGCGGGAGGCGCGCCAGCGGCGCTCGCCTGCCACGATGCTGTAACCGCCCATGGGTCTTGGCCGCACCGCGATGGGCTGTAATAAGCCGTGCTCGGCGATGCTGGCAGCCAGTTCGCTGAGGGTCTCCTGCTCAAAGGTCTTGCGGGGCTGGTCGGGGTCCGGCTCGATCTCGCGCAGCGGCAACGTTTCCACCGCTGCGTGCTCTGACTCAAAGACCGGTGCTGCGTCCTCAAACAGACTGTCCAGCCCGCGTCCGAGCCCTCCTTTTCCTCTTGCCATTGTTTACCTTGTTCCCCCTGTTTTAATCTTCCAGAGCATTTTTCGCCGGCTCTGCGGCGGGTGCAGCCTTTGCGCGGGACTTCTTAGGTTCCTGCGGGCGGTTGTGCTTGACAAATTCGATTGCCAAGTCCATGTAGGCTTCGCTGCCCTTGCCCTTTGGCTCGTAGAAATTGATGGGCTGGCCGTAGCTGGGCGCTTCCGAAATGCGGATGGAGCGCGGGATGGTGGTCTTGTACACCTTGGAGCCGAAGTACTTCTGCACCTGTTCCACCACCTGCACGGTCAGGTTGTACCGCAGCGAGAACATGGTGAACACCACGCCCTCGATATCCAGATACGGATTATACTTTTTGCGGATGGTCTTGAGGGTGCTGATGAGCTCCGACAATCCTTCCAGCGCATAGTATTCGCACTGCACCGGGATGAGCACACTGTCGCAGGCGCTCAGGCCGTTGAGAGTGAGCAGATCCAGACTGGGCGGGCAGTCGATAAAGATGAAGTCGTAGTCCTTCTGCACCTCAGCCAGCGCCTTGCGCAGACGCCCTTCGCGGCCGGGCAGATCGATCATTTCCAAGCTGGCACCGGCCAGCCGGGTGTTGGAGCCGATGACATCGGTGCGGTACTCGGTGTGCCGGATGGCCTGCGCCGCCGTTGCCCTGCCGATGAGCACCTCATAAGTGCCCGCTTCCACGCTGCGCTTTGGGATGCCATAGCCGGTGGTGGTGTTGCCCTGCGGGTCTAAGTCCACGATAAGCACCTTTTTGCCCAGTGCCGCTACGCAGGACGAAAGGTTGACGGCGGTGGTGGTTTTGCCCACTCCGCCCTTCTGGTTTGCGATCGCTACAATTTTTGCCACGCGCTTTTCTTCCTCCCGGGGAAAGATTTGTTCCACGTGGAACACGCAGTCGTGCCCGCCGGTTTCCCCGTCCGGCAGGCACCTTGGCTTCTAGTATAACACATCCAAATTGTTTTTTGAACCATCTGGAGCGTTTTTCAGCTGGATTTTTAACTTTTGAGGGTGGGAAAGTGGAAAAAGCGAGAAGAATACTCCCCCAGTGTGCTGTTTAACTTTAGCATCCTCGCCCTCTCAGGCGCTACGCGCCAGCTCTCCCAAAGGGAGAGCCCTTGGCATGGCGGGAGAGTTTCTGGCTGAAGTGCAAAGTGCGCCTGAGCGGAGGTCACCCCTTCCGTCATCGCCTACGGCGATGCCACCTTCCCCAAGGGGACGGCTTTTGGTGGTGGCGGGAAAGTTTCTCGTTACCTTTGATACATTAGTGACAGGGCTAACGGCGTGCGCCCTCTCAGTCACCTGCGGTGACAGCTCTACCAAAGGGAGAGCCAAGAGCACTGCCGGAAGCTTTCTCGTTGTACCTAACACTTTAGCATCGAGGTTAACGGCTTGGCTCCCCCTTTGGGGGAGCTGGCGCGGGAGCGCCTGAGGGGGTATCTGCCGAAACTCCCCCAGTCTGCTGCGCAGACAGCCCCCTCTGGGATGGGGCCCTTGGCATGGCGGGAAAGTTATCGGGTAAATTGCAAAGTCTCCGGTTTCGCCAGAGGCTCTCCCTTTGGGAGAGCTGGCACCGCAGGTGACTGAGAGGGCGAGGACGCTTGTGGGTGGCACGCCAGAGGCTCCCTCCCCGAGGGAGCTGGCAAAGCCGCAGGCTTTGACTGAGGGAGTTTATCCCCTCCCCTGTTCCACATGGAACACTTTACTTCTCCGCGGCGGCGGTGGGGATACGGACGGTGTACTCAATGTAGCCGTCCTTCTCTTCCCGGTGGGCGGTGGCGGGCACGCCGTTGTCGGTCATCAGCCGGATGGCGTGGTCGATGGTGTTGACAAAGATGCGCACGTCCCGCACCATGGAGATGCGGTGCCCGGGCTTGGGCGGGCTGTTCAGCAGCTGCTCGATGTAACTGTCGGTCTGGCGGGCGTTCAGGCGGCGCTTGGCGATGGTGATCAGCGCTTCGCTGCGGCGATTCTCCGGCAGGCGCAGCACCGCGCGGGCGTGGCGCTCGGTGAGGTTGTTGTCCAGTATAAACTGCCGCTGGTCTGCGGTCAGCTGCAACAGCCGCAGCTTGTTGGCAAAGGTGGGCTGTGCCATACCCAAGCGCTTGGCGGCTTCGGCTTGGGTGCAGTCCCACAGCACCATCACATCCCGCAGCCCCTGCGCCTGTTCAAAGGGGTTCAGGTCGGCACGCTGGATGTTTTCCAGCAGACCCAGCGCAGCGGTGCGGTCATCGGCGTAGCTGCACAGGATGGCGGGGATGGTGGTCATCTTTGCCAGCTGGCAGGCGCGCAGCCGCCGCTCCCCTGCCACCAGCTCGTAGCCCTCTGCCGCCCTGCGCACCGTGACCGGCTGGAGCAGACCGTTTTCCCGGATGCTCTGTGCCAGTGCGGTCAGCTCCTGCTCGTCAAAGCTTTTCCGCGCCTGAAAGGGCGATGGGTGGATCTGGTCGATGGGCAGAGAGAGTAATTTCCCGGACGGTTTCTTGCGTTCAAACATGATGCTGCCCCTTTCCTGTGAAATAAACCTTCGGTTTTTCCACATTTCTCCGGGAAATCGTGGAAAACCTGTTCAGCTTCAGTGTAGCACACAAAGAAAGACCCCGCCAGAAATTTCGTTCGGCAGGGTCTTACAGGTTGCGTCAAGTTATGCGTTATTTCAGCGGGCTTTTTGCAATTTTACCGCCGTTTCTGGGATATGCTGTCGGAGTTTGCGAAATCTTTTTGCACAAAATCAGCGTGCGGGTGTCGCCGCCGGGCAGGTGCAAAGTGCGGGTCTCACGATACTCGCCGCCCAGCTTTTTGATGGCACCCCGGGCGGCGGTCAGCTCCTCTTCCCCGGATGCACCCTTCATGGCAAGGAAGTTGCCGCCCACCTTCACCAGCGGCAGGCAGTATTCTGCCAGCATAGGCAGGGCTGCCACGGCACGGGCAGAAGCAAGGTCAAACTGCTCCCGCCAGATCTTGCGGGCAGCTTCCTCGGCGCGCTCCTTGGCAAACTCCACCCCGGTCAGACCCAGCTGGGCGCAGGCGTACTTCAAAAATTCCACCCGCTTGCCGGTGGGCTCCATGAGGGTCAGTTCCAGCTCCGGCTTGAAGATCTTGGTCACGATGCCCGGAAAGCCCGCCCCGGCACCCACGTCCACCATGCGCCCGGCAACCTCCGGCTGGCTGGCAAACAGCAGGCTGTCGAGGAAGTGCTTATCCTCGATGCCCTCCGGGTCGGTGATGGCGGTCAGGTTGACCTTCTGGTTGTAGTCTACAAGGATCTGGGCAAAGGCATCCAGCTGATCCAGCTGGGTGCCGGTGAGGGCAATGTTCCATGTGGAACACTTTTCCTCCAACCGCTGTTTGTCGATCATAGTGTTTTCCTTTCTGTCGGGTGGTTGGGGTAGCGCAATCGTTTATTTTATCGGAACTTCGTATTATTTTTGTTGTTTTCCTGCCAGTGCGATGCTCAGCTGCGCCACATCGGAGGGCGAAACGCCGGGGATGCGCCCCGCCTGCCCCAGATTGCGGGGACGGATGCGGGCAAGCTTTTCCCGGGCTTCCAGCGTCAGGCCGGTCAGGGCGGCGTACTCGAAATCCTCCGGGATGAGGGTCTTTTCGTGGCGTGCCACCTCCCGGATCATCCGGTCCTGCCGGGCAATGTAACCGGCGTACTTGATCTCCGTCTCCAGCCGCTCCGCCAGCATGGGGGTGATCTCCTCGCCCCAGCCGATGATGCCCGCCACCAGCAGGTAGCTGATCTCCGGGCGGCGCAGCAGCTCCTCGGCAATGCCGCCCTCGGCGGCAGGGGCAAGACCGGCGGCTTCCATGGCGGCGCGCAGGTCTGCGGTGCGTAGATGTGTCTCGTGCAGGCGGCGGCGCTCGGCTTCCAATATGTTCTGGGTGTGCTGGTACTTTGCCCAGCGGTCATCCTGCACAAGGCCGTATTCCCTGCCGATTGGGGTCAGGCGCTGGTCGGCGTTGTCCTGCCGCAGGGTCAGCCGATACTCGCTGCGGCTGGTCATCATGCGGTAGGGGTCCATGACGCCCTTGGTGACAAGGTCGTCCACCAGCGTGCCCAGATAGCTGGTGTGCCGGGGCAGCACCAGCTGCTCTAAGCCCAGCGCGTTGCGGGCGGCGTTCAGACCCGCCAGCAGACCCTGCGCGGCGGCTTCCTCGTAGCCGGAGGTGCCGTTGAACTGCCCTGCCCCGTACAGACCCCGCACCACCTTGCTTTCCAGCGTGGCTTCCAGACTGGTGGGGTCTACACAGTCGTACTCGATGGCGTAGGCGGGGCGCATGATCTCCAGATGCTCAAAGCCCTTGATGCTGTGGTAAAAGGCGTTCTGCACGTCCTCCGGCAGGCTGCTGGACGCGCCCTGCAGATACATTTCCTCGGTGTTCTCGCCGCAAGGCTCTACAAAGAGCGGGTGGCGATCCTTGCCGGAGAAGCGCACCACCTTGTCCTCGATGGAGGGGCAGTAGCGCGGGCCGACACCCTCGATCATGCCGCCGTACAGCGGGCTGCGCTGGATATTGTCCAGAATGATTTTATGCGTCTCGGGGTTCGTGTAGGCGATCCAACACTCCACCTTGTTGTGCATGGGTGCATCGGTCAAAAAGCTGAAGGGCTGCAGTTCGCTGTCCGGGTCGCCGGGCTGGCATTCCAGCTTGGAAAAATCAATGCTGCGGCGGTGCACCCGGGCGGGCGTTCCGGTCTTGAACCGGCGCAGCGGCAGACCCGCGGCTTTCAGGCTGTCGGTCAGGGCGTTGGCGGCGTGCATCCCGTCCGGGCCGGAAGCATACCACGCATCGCCCACGAATATTTTGCCGCCGAGGTTCGTACCGGTGGCCAGCACCACGCACTTGGCGGTGTACTCGCCGTGCAGCTGGGTGACAACGCCCTTCACATGACCGTCCTCGACTTCCAGCGCCACCACCTCAGCCTGATGGATGGCCAGACCCGGGGTCTGTTCCAGCGCGTGCTTCATGTATTCGTTGTAGCGGCGGCGGTCGGTCTGCACCCGCAGCGCGTGCACGGCGGGGCCTTTGCCCTTGTTCAGCATCCGGCTTTGCAGGTAGGTAGCGTCTGCCGCCAGACCCATCACGCCACCCAGCGCGTCCACCTCCCGCACCAGCGTGCCCTTGGCAGTGCCGCCGATGCTGGGGTTGCAGGGCATATTGCCGATGGCGTCCAGACTCATGGTAAAGACAGCCGTTTTTGCGCCCAGCACAGCAGCTGCGTGGGCGGCTTCGATGCCCGCATGGCCAGCGCCGATGACGATAACATCATAATCTCCTAAGTGGTTCATATACTTTCGGGTTTCCTCTAACAAATGATTTAAAATGCCCTCCGTTTCACTCTGGGCATATTCAGCGGAAGAATTATTTTTAATTTCGCGTTTGTCGCGCTCTGCGGAGCGCTCCAAACGCTATTTTCACGGGAGGGGTCGTAACGGAAAACGGCATTTGCAGCGCCGCTTTCTACGAAAGCGCGGCGCTGCGGGCGAGCGCTTGCTCCCCCGGGGGGAGCTGTCGCGCAGCGACTGAGGGGCTATAAATGGAGAAGCGAAAAAAGCGTTAAAGCGATAGCGCCGACTGGCGCAGCGCTAGCTTTTTTGTGCTTCGACTTCTTCTTTAGGTTTGTCAAGGGCGTGCAGCCCTTGACCCGTTGCGGGGTGGGTGGAGTCCAGAGGTAGGGAGGGGGGAGTCGGAACACCCCTCCCTGCCTCTGGCCCAGCGGAGCGTCCCTGCACGCTTGCGGCAAGCAGAAACTTTCCCCGCAGCGCGCAATACACTTTTCCGGTTCTCTTTTGGTGTCAAAAGAGAACATCCCCGGCTCTTACTTTCCCACACAGAACCGCTCGAACACCTGTTCAATGACGGCTTCCGAAGCGTTTTCGCCGGTCAGGTCGCAGAGGGCGTCCAGCGCATCATCCACGCAGACCGAAACGGCGTCCAGCCCAAAACCGCCGACGGCGGCATCCAGCGCCCCGGCTACGGCGTCCCGGGCGCGGAGGGCGGCAGAAAGCTGCCGCTGCCCGGACAGGCTGGCGGCGTGGGGGTCGATGCTGCCCGTGCCCAGCAGCCGCGCCACCGCAGCGGCGATGACCTTGCGGCTCCCCTCTTCCCGACAGCAGACCGGCAGCACCATGGCAAAATACGGGGCGATGAGCTCCGCATCGAACTGGGTGGGCTTATCCTCCTTGTTGACAAGGGCGATGGCGGGACGACCGGCGCAGCGCTGCGCCAGCGCCAAGTCCTCCCGGCTGGGCGGCTCGGAGCCGTCAAAGACGGCAAGGATCAGCCCGGCTTCTTCCAGTTTTTTCCAGCTTCGGCGGATACCCTCGGCTTCGATGGCGTCCTCGGTCTCCCGCAGACCGGCGGTGTCAAAGAGGTTCAGCCGGATATCCCCCAGCTGCACCGCCTGCTCCACCACATCGCGGGTGGTGCCCGCCACCGGGGTGACGATGGCACGGTCGAAGCCTGCCAGCAGATTGAGCAAGGTGGACTTACCCGCGTTGGGGCGTCCCACGATGGCGCAGTCCACGCCCTCGCGCAGCACCGCACCGGCATCGTAGCTGCGGATGAGGGCGTCCAGTTCCTCCCGCACTGCGCCCAGCACGGTGCGCAGATGGGCGGGGTCCAGCTCCGGCACATCCTCCTCCGGGAAGTCCACCCAAGCGGCCAGATGCGCCTGCAGGGCGGTCAGCTGGGCTTTCTGAGCGTTGATCTTTTTCGCCAGCGCACCGTCCAGCGCGGCGTTTGCCAGCGCTGCCCCCTGCCGCCCGTCCGCTGCAATGAGATCCATGACCGCTTCCGCTTGGGTCAGACCCAGCTTGCCGTTCAGAAAAGCGCGGCGGGTGTACTCGCCGGAGGCGGCAGGCTGTGCACCGGCGGCAAGACAGGCTTCCACCAGCCGCCGCGCCACCGCGCTGCCGCCGTGGCAGGAAAGCTCCACCACGTCCTCGCCGGTGTAGCTGTGGGGCGCGCGGAAAAACAGGGCGACGCCCTCGTCAAAGGCTTCTTCCCTGTCCACGAAATGCCCGAACAGTGCGGTGTAGCCCTTAGCCTGTTCCACCTTTTTTGCCGGGTTTGCCGGGTGGAACACCCGGGCAGCCACGGCATAGCTCTCTGCGCCGGACAGGCGCACCACAGCAATGCCGCCCGCCCCGGGGGGCGTTGCGATGGCGGCAATGGTCGATCCCTGCATACTGCATCCTTTCCGCGCACGCGTCCTGCGGGTGCGCTGTGCTGGTGCGCCCGGCACGGCAGACCTGCCGCAGCGCACACTTTCTGATTTTACAGTCTATTTTACCACGTTTTTGCGCAAAAAGATACACCCGCCGCGCGGTTTTTCCACATCTTCCAAAATGTTTGTGGAAAAAAGGATTGAAAATGGCTTCCGCTGCGCTCTAGCCATGTTCAGCGGAAGAATTATTTTTAATTTCGCGTTTGTCGCGCCCTGCGGAGCGCTCCAAACGCTATTTTCACGGGAGGGGTCGCAACGGCAAACAGCAGCTGCCGCGCTTGTTTCCTACGGAAACATCCGCACGGCGGGCAGGTGCTCGCTCCCCGGTGGGGAGCTGTCGCGCAGCGACTGAGGGGCTTTAAATCGGCGGAGCCGGAAAAAACGGTTAAAAGATCTTCACGCCGAACAGGCGTGAATCTTCAGTTTTTTCCGGTGCAGCCCTCCTCTTTGGGGTTAAAAGGGGCGAGCAGCCCCTTTTTCGTGGCTCCAGCGCGTCGAAATCGCTGGCACTTTTCTGGTTCTCTTTTGGTGTCAAAAGAGAACATCCCTCGGCATGCGCTCATAATATCAAAAAGCGCCCCGCACTTCCGGTGGAAATGCGGGGCGCTGCATGGTTTTATTGAAACCTGCCGATCACAGCTCGATCTTGCCGAAGCTGAAATCTGCAAAGTCGTCCACGCGCTCGGTGCGCTTGGGTGCTACGGGTGCTGCGCTCTCGGCGTCGCGGGGGGCGTATGTGCGCTCCGGCACGCTGGACGGACGCGGGCCGCGAGGTGCACCGCTGCGATTGCCGCGGTAGCCGCCGTTGCGGCCGCCGTTCTCGCTGCGGCGCTCACCGCGATAACCGCCGTTGCGGTTGCCGCCGGGACGACGGCCATTCCGGTTGCCGCCACGGCCACGGCGCTCGCCGTAGGTATTCTCGGTCTGAGCATCCGGTGCGGTGGAGTAGATGACCACGCGGCGGTCACGGCCCTCGCCCTTGCTCTCGCTGCGGACCCCCTCCATCTTGCTGATGGCAGAGTGGATGATGCGGCGCTCGTAGGGGTTCATGGGCTCCATGGCAAAGCTGCGGCCGGTCTTGCGCACCTTGGCACCAATGCGCTGTGCCAGTGCGGTCAGGTCGCTCTCGCGCTTGTCGCGGTAGCCGGCAACGTCCAGACCCAGCTTGATGTAATCGCCCTCCAGACGGTTTGCCACAAGGCTTGCCAGATAGGAAAGGCTCTCCATGGTCTCGCCGCGGCGGCCGATGAGGGCACCCAGCTTTTCACCGTCCAGACGGATGATGGTGGCTTCGCCCTTCTGCACGGCGCTGAAGGTCACATTCTCCACGCCCATCAGGGTGATGACCTCCCGCAGATAGTCCACAGCGGCCTTCACCTTGGCGTTCTCCTCGATGACGATGGGCACCTCCACCTCTTCTGCCTCCTCGGCAGCTTCGGCGGGCTGCTGGGCAGCGGGGGTCTGCTCTGCGGCGGGAGCGGCAGGCTCCTCCGCAACAGCGGGAACTTCCTCTGCCACAGGAGCAGTCTCCTGCACGGGGGCGGCAGTCTCAACAGGCTGCTCTGCCACCGGCTTTGCGGGTGCAGCGGCGGGGGCATCCGGCTCTTCCACGCGCACGCGCACCTTGGCGGGGGTGGTCTTTAAGCCCAGAAAACCGGTCTTCTGGGGCATTTCCAGCACTTCATAGCTGACATTCAGATCGTCGGCCTGCACGCCCAGCAGGGCGCAGGCTTTGGCGCGGGCTTCGTCCACCGTCTTGCCGGTGGATTCCTGTGTACGGATCATAACCGTTTACCTCCCTTGTTACTGTTTATCCTGCTTGTCAAGCTCGCTCAGCGGCACGGTGCGCTCGTCCTTGTAGCGCTCGGCGTCCAGCTGACGGGCATACTCCAGCCGGCGCTTGTTCATCTCGCTGGCGGAAAGGTTCTTTTCCACGCTCTTGCCGGTCTTGGGGTCGGTCACCGTGATGGTGGTGTTTTTCACACCGCGCTTTTCCTGCTTGCGCTTGGCGGCGATCTCCGCTTCCACTTCCTTGCGCATCTTCTCGGGGTCGTAGAACTTGCGCATGACCTGAGTCTGTACGGTCATAACGATGTTGGAAATGACGTAGTACAGAGAGAATGCCAGAGGGAAGGTAAAGCAGAAGAACAGGTACATCAGCGGCATCATGTACATGGTCAGCTTCATGCTGCCCTGCATCTGCTGGCCGGAAGCCTTCATGCTGATGTGGGTGGACAGGAACATGGTGATGACCGACAGCAGCGGCAGCACGATATCCAGAGACAGACCGATCTGCGGGATGCGGGTCAGGTCGATGCCAAGGAAGTTCATGTGCTGGCCGAACTCGGTGATGGTAGCGATCTGCTCGACGCTGAAGCAGCCCAGCACGCCGCTGTTGCCTGCCAGTACCTCGGCGATGATGTTGGTATCGCGGGTGATGGCGGTAAAGGAGATGCCGGCGGCGGTCATAGCCTCGCCAGCGCTGGCCAGTGCAGCGGCGCTGATGTGGAAAATGCGCTCCAGCGGGTTATACACCACGCCGATAACACCGAACATGACAAGGAAATTCAGCAGCATGGGCACGCAGCCGGCCGTGGGCTTATAGCCAAAGTCCTGCTGCAGCTTCATCAGCTCAGCCTGCTGCTTTTCGGGCTTGTCCTTGTACTTGGTCTGGATCTCCGCGATCATGGGCTGGAAAGCAGACATTTTCGCCATGCTCTTCTGCTGGCTGGTCTGCAGGGGGATCTTGACGATGTTGATGAGCAGGGTGAAGAGGATGATGTCCCAGCCGTAGTTCGGCAGCAGCTTGTAGATCCACTCCATGACATAGCCGAGAGGACCGCTCAGGATGTAAAAGAAGTTCATACCTTTGTCCATTCTGCCCCGGCTGTGGCCCGGGACGCATTATTTTTTTATCGTAGGACACGCCGCCCACAGTGCAGCGCGTCATAAGAAGCGAAATTAAAAGAGAGTCCGTCATCTCCGTGGTTAGCATCCTCGCCCTCTCCGTCTGCTCCCTCTGGTCGCATCCACCTCTCCCAAAGGGAGAGGCCTTGGCAAAGAGATGAACTTTGCGTGGACTGCCAAGGGCTCCCACTTTGGGGGAGCTGGCATCGCGTAGCGATGACTGAGAGGGCGAGGACGCTGCCCTATCCCCCATGCCGCTTTTCAAACAGCTTTGCGGGCTGCAGGTTGCGGGCGGGGCTTTGCCAGCGGCCGGGCGGCGGCACGGGGTCGTAACCCCACCTGCCCAGCGGATTGCACCGGGCAATGCGCCATGCGCCCAGCAGAATGCCCTTGATACAGCCGTGGGTCAGGATGGCCTGCATGGTGTAGTTGCTGCAGCTGGGCGAAAACCGGCAGCTGCGGCCGATCCATGGGCTGAGGGTGTACTGGTAGATGCGGATGGGCACGCACAATGCCCTGCGGCAGAGCATTTGCAGCCGGTTCACGCGTGGGACTCCGGCTTTTGTTTGCGGGCAGGGGGCACGGTGGCGGGCGGCTTTGCGTCCGGGCGCTTGGCCTTATCCGGCAGACCGGCCTGGGCAAACAGCTTTGCCACAACGCTGCTCAGCTGCCAGCTTTTCAGTTTGGGGGTCATGCCCCGGGCCACGAAGATCAGATCGTAGCCGCCGATATTGTGATCCAGATGCTCGTCAATAGCAGCTTTCATCACGCGGCGGGCGCGGTTGCGCTGCACGGCATGGCCTATTTTTTTGGTGGCGGTCAGGCCCACCCGGGTGTTGCGGCCCCGGGTCTTGAGCACATACAGCACCAGTGCCGGGTTCACATAGGACTTGCCGCGGGCGTACACACGGCCAAACTCGCTGTTGCGGCGGATCGGACGATAACGCATAACGTCGGCACCTCCTTTCGTCCGGGTGCACATGGGTGCACTCTTTAGCCAGTATATCAAAAATTTTTGCAGTTTAAAAGCCCATCCGGGCATTTTTACGAAAAAACTTTTGACGGGTAAAAAAATAAGACCGCCAATGGGATATCAGCGGTCTTTTGTGCGCATATTCATTTCTGCGCCGGATCTCACCTGCAAGGTTTAAGATCAGACAGTCAGGCTCTTGCGGCCCTTTGCACGGCGAGCATTGATGACCTTACGGCCGTTCTTGGTGCTCATGCGGGTCAGAAAGCCATGAACTTCCTTGCGCTGACGCTTCTTGGGCTGAAAAGTTCTCTTCATGGTTGTATCCTCCGTAAAAACTTATCCCCGGTATGGGGTCTTGATCGGTCCCAGATTGGGGACAGGCTTGCAATTCAACAGTATATCGCATAGTATGACGTTCTGTCAAGCATTTTTTGCAGTTTTCTGCAAACTTTTTTCTGATTTTTCTGTTAAAAGCTTTTCAACTTTTTCACCATTTTGCTGTGGAAAACTTTTTTCTACCAGATATTGTGGTCTTTTTGGCGTGTTTCCACAAGGCTGCTGTACCATCTTATCTTATGTATTATAAATTACATTATAGTAATATAGACGCAGGGAGATTTTTGTGGTATACTAACGTGGTATCAGCAGCATTGTTGAAAACTTCGACCGATTCAATGGAGTGGATGTTTTATGGATTCTTTCAAGGACGTTTTAGAAGCGGCCCAGATGTACTGCAAGGCGCAGATGGCCGAGCCAACGTACAATCTCTATATCGACGGGTTGGAGCCCATCAGCTTTGAGGACTCCAGCCATATCACCCTGTCGGTGCGCAACGATTTTATCTGCAAGATCGTCACCGACCGGTACCTTGGCCTGCTCAAGGAGGCCTTCAAGTCCGTGCTGGGCTTTGATGTGGACATCACCCTTGTGGTGCCCAGCACCCCGCCCCACGAAGTAGTGCTGGCCCAGCAGTACGAGGCAAACCCCGCCTCCCCGCAGGGCAACTACGAGTTCACCTTTGAAAACTTCATCAAGGGGCCGTCCAACCAGTTTGCGTTTGCTGCTGCGCAGGCTGTGGCGGCAAACCCCTCCGGGGCCTATAACCCCCTGTTCATCTACGGCGGCTCCGGTCTGGGCAAGACCCATCTGCTGACCGCCATTCAGACCGAGATCAAGCGCACCCACCCCGATTTCGTCATCATGTATGTCACCTGTGAGCAGTTCACCAACGAGCTGATCGCCGCCATCCGCGCCGGCAGCACCGAGGACTTCCGCATGAAGTACCGCGTGGCAGACCTTTTGCTGGTGGATGATATCCAGTTCATCGCGGGCAAGGAGTCCACACAGGAGGAGTTCTTCCACACCTTCAACTCCCTGCATGACGCCCACAAGCAGATCGTCATCGCCTCCGATCGTCCCGCCAAGGAGATCAAGAGCCTGGAAGAGCGTCTGCGCACCCGCTTTGAGTGGGGTCTGACCGCCGATGTGCAGCCGCCGGATTTTGAGACCCGCGTTGCCATCGTGAAGCGCAAGGCAGAGCTGCTGCATCTGGATCTGCCCGAGGACGTGGCAGAGTTTATTGCCAACCACCTGAAAAACAACATCCGCCAGCTGGAGGGCGCAGTGAAAAAACTGAACGCCTATTATATGCTGGAGGGCATCCAGCCGGTGATCAGCGTGGCGCAGAACGCCATCAAGGATATCCTCAACGAGACCCAGCCGGTGCCGGTGACCATCGAAAAGATCATCGGCGAGGTGTCCCGCACCTTCAACGTGTCCCCTGCCGACATCCGGGGCACCAAGCGCAACGCCAATGTAGCTTCCGCCCGCCGCGTTGCCATCTATATCCTGCGGGAAGTCACCGGCATGAGCATGGAGGAGATCGGGCGGGAATTCTCCGGCCGCGACCACTCCACCATCGTCTACTCCCTCAAGACCATGGAGCGGGACATGAAGAACGACCAGCACCTGCGCGAAACCGTCAGCGACATCATCAAGAACGTCAAGGCCTGACGGAAAAACAGGGGCAAAAGTCATACTCTCACAGGGGATAAAACCCCAAATATGGGGAGAAATGCAGGGGAATCCGGGAAAACAGAACAAGATATTGTGGTCAGACGACAAAGTTCTCCACTCTTTCCACCGAGTTTTCAACATTCAACTTCTGTTTTGCACACCCGCCGTGGAAAGAAAAGCAGTTCCAGCCCTTTCCACAAGCCTTTCACACTGCATTCACAAGCCGGTGGAAAACCACGGAGCCGCACCATTCCACACATTTTCCGACTTTTCCACATCTTCCCCAGCCCCTACTACGAATACTACAACAAGTTCAATATAGATTTGGAGGTTTTGTCCCTGTTTTATGGGAGAAAGAACCTCAAAACTTGAATCCAAAATAAGGAGAGACGCGCAATTGAACATCATCTGCGATAAGACCCTGCTGAGTGCAGCCATTGACGGCGTTTCCAAAGCCGTTACCCTGCGCTCCACCATCCCTGTGCTGGAGGGTATCCTGCTGAAAGCCGAAGGCTTTCAGCTCACCCTGACCGGCTACGACCTGGAAATGGGCATCGTGACCACCATTGATGCCAATGTCAAGGAGCCCGGCGAGGTGGTGCTGAACGCCAAGCTGCTCAGCAGCATGGTCAGCCGGATGCCTTCCGGCCAGATCAACATCCAATCTGCCGAAAACGGAAAAACCACCATCCAGAGCGGTGTGGCACAGTTCGAGATCCAGTCCATGAACCCCACCGATTTCCCCGAGCTGCCCAACACCGGTGCCGAGGAGACCCTGAACATCAAGACCGGCGTGCTCCGTGATATGATCGAGCGCACCCTGTACGCCGTCAGTCAGGATGAGAAAAAACCTGCGCATACCGGTGAATTATTTGAGATCTCGCCGGATAAGCTGACCGTTGTTGCGCTGGACGGCTACCGTCTGGCCATTGTGGAGCGGCCGGTGGAAGCCATAAAGGAGATCCGTATCATCGTGCCCAGCAAGACCATGAACGAGGTCTCCCACCTGCTGGCCAATGACGACGAGGAGACCGTGCACATCTCCGCAAACCGCCGCTATGTGGTGTTCACCACCGCCGGTTACACCATCATGAGCCGCCTGATCGAGGGCGAGTTTTTGAATTACCGCAACGTCATCCCCGCCGGAAGCCGCACCCGGGTGACCATCGACACCAAGGACTTCATCTCCACCATCGAGCGCGCTTCCCTGATCATTACAGAGCGTTTAAAAAATCCCCTCCGCATCTCTTTTACAGAGGGTAAAGTCGTGGTGCGCTGCCAGACCAATCTCGGCCGCGTGGTGGATGAGTTCAGCGCCGCCTGCGAGGGCGATGAGGTGGAGATCGGATTCAACAACCGCTATCTGCTGGATGCGCTGCGCAACGCCCGCACCGAGCAGGTGCGCATGGAGATCAGCGGCCCCTTGAGCCCGGTCAAGGTACTGCCGGTGGAAGGCAACGACTTTTTGTATCTGGTCCTGCCGGTACGGTTTAAAAACGACTAAGGAGCGCGTTTTATGCAGAAGATTCTCATTCATACCGAGTTTATCAAGCTGGATGCCCTGCTCAAATTTGCCGGCCTGTGCGAGACCGGCGGCGAAGCCAAGGAGCTGGTGCAGGGCGGTGCTGTGAAGGTGAACGGCGAGGTGTGCACCATGCGGGGCAAAAAGTGCCGCGCCGGGGACGTCATCGAGCTGGACGGGCAGAGCGTAGAGATCGGGCAGGGCCAGTAAATGCGTCTGCTTTCGCTGGAAGTACAGAACTATCGCAATATCCGCGCCGCGCGGCTGGAACCCGGGCGGGAACTTACCGTCATCTGCGGCAACAACGGGCAGGGCAAGACGAACCTTCTGGAAGCCATCTGGCTGCTGACCGGCGGCAAAAGCTTCCGGGGCGGCAAGGATGCCGAACTTGTGCGCCGTGGAGAAGCATTTGCAGTGCTGGAAGCCGACACCCAGCGGGACCGGCCGGAAGGTTGTGAGCCCGCCGAGCCTGCCCACATCCGCATGACCGTGGGCACCCCGGAAGCCGCAAAGCCCGGCCGCTATGCGGCGGTAAACGGCGCAGCGCCCAAGCGGGCGGCGGCGCTGGCGGGCAGCTTTCCGGCGGTGGTGTTCGACCCCGGCCACCTGAGCCTTGTCAAGGGGGCTCCGGAGGGGCGGCGCAAGTTTCTGGACGCTGCGCTGTGCCAGCTGTACCCCGGGTATCTGGCCAGCTACCGCCGCTATGTGCGGGTTTTGCAGCAAAAAAATGCGCTGCTGCGCCACTCTGCAAACGGGCAGGAGCGCCCCTATGCGGAAAAGCGCACCCTGTTGGAGGTGCTCAACACCGAGCTTGCCGCGCAGGGCGAAGCCTTGCAGCAGCGGCGGCGGGAGTATCTGAAACTGCTGGCTCCCCGCGCCTGTGCCAACTACGCGGAGCTTTCCCACGGGGCAGAGCGGATGAGCATCCGCTATGCCGCCCAGTTTGCGCCGGGCGGGCTTGCCGACCTGCTGCGTCAGCGGCAGGAGGAGGAAATCCGTGCCGGGCAGAGCCTGTGCGGTATCCACCGCGAGGACTTGGAGCTGCTGCTGGACGACCAGCCTGCACGGGTGTATGCCAGTCAGGGACAGCAGCGCAGCGTGGTGCTGAGCCTGAAAATGGCGGAAGCCGCGGCGGCGGCGCAGATCACCGGGGAGCACCCGGTACTGCTGCTGGATGATGTGCTGAGCGAGCTGGACGAAGGGCGCAAGCAGTATCTGCTCACCTGCATGAAGGAAAAGCAGACCTTTGTGACCAGCTGCGATGACACGGACTTTTTAAAGACCGACGGCGAGGTGTACCGCATGGACGGCGGGGTGCTGAACCGGGTCTGACGGCATGGATAAATGTTGTAAGCAATACTGCATAAAAGCTGAATTTTCACGGACTTTATGCAAACAAAAGACACGGGAGAAAATACAATATGTATATTCATCTGGGGCGGGACTATGTCCTGAACGACCGTGATATCATTGGCATCTTTGATCTGGAGACCACCACCACCTCCCCCCGGGGGCGGGAGTTTTTGAACTACGCCCAGAAGAACGGGGCGGTGGTCAGCCTTTCGGACGAGCTGCCCCAGTGCTATGTGCTGGCAGACGGAGGGCTGGTGGATGCGGTGTATCTTTCGGAATTGTCCAGCGCCGCCATGCGCCGCAGAGCGCAAAAGATGGTGGAGTGAAATTTGCGGAAAACGGGCGGAAGATCCACAGAAAAAAGAGGGATGGGAAAGCCCCGGAACTGCCCGGAAAGCCGCACCGTGCCAGCCGGAACGCCCGCTGCGGGCAGCGCGTGAAAACACAACAAAACGGCGAGAAAAAAGTACACCATGGTGTACCGGTTCCCGCTTTGCTATAATTTGAAAAAACAAACGCAAAAATGAACAAAAGGGAGAAAGGATATGGCAGAAGAAATCATTACCAGTACAAATGCCGATACCGCGACCGACCACGAGTATAACGCCAGCGAGATCCAGGTGCTGAAGGGTCTGGAAGCGGTGCGCAAGCGCCCGGGTATGTATATCGGCTCCACCGGTGAGCGCGGTCTGCATCATCTGGTGTACGAGATCGTGGACAACGCCATTGACGAGGCGCTGGCGGGTTACTGCAACCACATCGAGGTCAAGATCCTGAAGGACAACATCATTCAGGTCACCGATAACGGCCGCGGCATCCCCGTGGACATTCAGGCCGATACCGGTCTGCCCGCCGTCACCGTGGTGTACACCATCCTGCACGCCGGCGGCAAATTCGGCGGCGAGAACTCCGGCTACAAGGTGGCCGGCGGTCTGCACGGCGTGGGTGCTTCGGTGGTCAACGCCTGCTCCGAGTGGCTCACCGTCAACGTGCGCCGCGACGGCAAGGAGTACGAGCAGACCTTCCGGCGGGGCGACCCGGACGGCGCACTCAAGTGCATCGGCACGGTAGCCGAGGGCGTCACCGGCACCCGGGTCACCTTCAAACCCGACCCGGAAATGTTCAAGGACACCACCGTCTACGACTTCGACACGCTGGAAAAGCGCCTGCGGGAGGAAAGCTTCCTGAACGCCGGTGTCAAGATCACCCTGACCGATGAGCGCCAGCTGTACACCCCCGTGCTGGAGGATGGGCAGGAGGGCGACCCCTGCTACCGCTCCGAGGTGATGTGCTACGAGGGCGGCATCAAGAGCTTTGTCACCTATCTGGGCGAAAAGCGCAAGCTGGAAGTGCTGCACCCCAACGTCATCTACCTCAAGGGACAGACCGACCGCGGCGTGGCAGAGATCGCTTTGCAGTACAATTCCAGCTACAACGAGCTGCTGCTGAGCTTTGCCAACAACGTCAACACCCCGGATGGCGGTACCCACGAAGAGGGCTTCAAGGCCAGCCTGACCCGCGTGTTCAACGATTACGGCCGCAGCCACGGCCTGCTGAAGGACAAGGACGAGAACCTGTCCGGCGCAGACGTGCGCGAAGGTCTGATCTGCGTCATCTCGGTCAAGCTGCAGGAGGCCGAATTTGAAGGCCAGACCAAGGCAAAGCTGGGCAATACCGAGATACGCACCCTCGTTTCCAACATGGTCTACTCCAAGCTGATGGAGTTCTTCGAGGAGAACCCCGGCGTGGCAAAGGCTATTTTTGAAAAAGCAACGCAGGCCGCCCGCGCCCGCGCCGCCGCCAAAAAGGCCCGCGAACTGGTGCGCCGCAAGAGCGCGCTGGAGACCAGCCGGATGCCCGGCAAGCTGGCAGACTGCCGCGAAAAAGACCCCAGCCGCACTGAGATCTTCATCGTCGAGGGCGACTCTGCAGGCGGCTCTGCCAAGATGGGACGCGACTCTGCCATTCAGGCCATTTTGCCGCTGTGGGGCAAGATGCTGAACGTGGAAAAGGCCCGCGCCGATAAAATTTACGGCAACGACAAGCTGATGCCGGTGGTGCTGGCACTGGGCTGCGGCATCGGTGACGAGTTCGATATCTCCAAGCTGCGGTACGACAAGGTGTTCATCATGGCCGATGCGGATGTGGACGGCTCCCACATCTGCACCCTGATGCTGACCTTCTTCTTCCGCTATATGCGCCCCCTCATCGAGCAGGGCCATGTCTATGTCGCCCAGCCGCCTCTGTTCAAGGTGCAGAAGGGCAACACCATCAAGTACGCCTACAACGATGCTGAAATGGCCATCCTCTCGCAGGAGATGCCCGGCGCAAAGGTCAACCGCTATAAGGGTCTTGGTGAGATGAACCCCGAACAGCTGTGGGAGACCACCATGAACCCCGATAACCGCGTCATCGTCCAGATCACCATCGAGGATGCCGAAAAGGCCGATGAAGCCTTTACCATCCTGATGGGCGATCAGGTGGAGCCCCGCCGCCGCTTTATCGAGACCAACGCCCAGTACGCAAAGCTGGACGTGTAAGACACGGAGGAACAAATGGAAGAAGATTATGTGATGATACCGGGCAGCGGAACCAAAAAGATCATCCGCGATGTCAAAAAGGAGATCGAGACGGCCTTCCTGGATTATTCCATGTCGGTCATCGTGTCCCGCGCCCTGCCCGATGTGCGGGACGGCTTGAAACCCGTCCACCGCCGCATTCTGTACACCATGCATGAGCGCGGCAACGACCCCAGCCATGCATACCGCAAATCTGCCGATACCGTCGGTGCGGTGCTGGGCTCTTACCACCCCCACGGCGACGCATCGGTCTACGATGCCATGGTACGTCTGGCACAGGACTTCTCGCTGCGCTATCCGCTGGTGGATGGTCAGGGTAACTTTGGTTCTGTGGACGGCGACCCCCCGGCTGCTTACCGTTACACCGAGGCCCGCATGAGCCGCATGGCGGTGGAGATGCTGACCGATATCGAGAAGGACACCATCGACTGGGACCCCAACTTTGACGAGACCAAAAAGGAGCCCAGCGTGCTGCCCTGCCGCTTCCCGAACCTGCTGGTCAACGGCAGTCAGGGCATCGCGGTCGGTATGGCCACCAACATCCCGCCCCACAACCTGAGCGAGGTCATTGACGGCTGCATCGCCTATATCGACGACCCGGACATCGACCTGCCCGGCCTGATGGAGCACATCAAGGGACCGGACTTCCCCACCGCCGGCATCATCATGGGACGCAGCGGCATCCGCGCCGCCTACGCCACCGGACGCGGCAAGATCACCCTGCGCGGACGCGCCACCATTGAGGAGACCAAGAACGGCCGCACCCAGATCGTGATCACCGAGATCCCCTATATGGTCAACAAGGCGCGTCTCATCGAGCACATGGCAGACCTTGTCAAGGAAAAGCGCATCGAGGGCATTACCGGCCTGAACGATGAGACCAACCGCAAGGGTATGCGCATCGTGGTGGATATCCGCAAGGACGCCAACGCACAGGTCATCCTGAACCAGCTGTACCAGTACACCCAGCTGCAGGACACCGTGGGTGTTATCATGCTGGCCATCGACCATAAGGTGCCCAAGGTGCTCACCCTGAAGCAGATGCTGCAGAAGTATGTGGAGTTTCAGGATGAGGTGGTGCGCCGCCGCACCCAGTACGACCTGAAAAAGGCCAAGGAGCGCGCCCATATTCTGGAAGGTCTGAAAAAGGCTACCGACATCGTGGACGAGCTGATCGCCACCATCCGCGCCTGCAAGGGCGGCATGGCAGAAGCCAAAGCTGCCATCATGGAGCAGTTCGGCTTTGACGACCCGCAGGCAGACGCCATCGTTAAATTGCAGCTGGGTCGTCTGGCTGGTCTGGAAATTTTGAAGATCGAGGAAGAGCTGGCAAGCCTGCAGGCCAAGATCGAGGACTGGGAAGCCATTCTGGCGGATGACGCCCGGGTGCTTGCCATCGTCAAGGACGAGCTGCTGGAAATGAAGAAGCGTTTCGGCGACGAGCGCCGCACCGAGATCCAGTCCGTGACCGGCGAGGTGGATATCGAGGATCTGATCGCCGAGGAGCAGTGCGTCTATACCCTGACCGAAGCCGGTTATATCAAGCGCCAGCTCAAGGCCACCTATCAGGCACAGCGCCGCGGCGGACGCGGCATCTCCGGCATGACCCGCAAGGAAGAGGATATCGTGCAGGAGATGTTCGTGGGCTCCACCCATGATTATGTCCTGTTCGTTACCGATAAGGGCCGCCTGTTCCGCATCAAGGGCTACACCATCGCCGAGGGCAGCCGCACCAGCAAGGGCATGAACATCGTCAACCTGCTGCAGCTGGCGGAGGGCGAAAAGGTCACCAACATGATCTGCCAGAGCAAGGACGCCGAGCAGTCGGGCGGCTATGTGACCATGGTCACCAAGCAGGGCCTGATCAAGCGCACTCCGCTGGAGCAGTACGCCAACATCCGCAAGAGCGGCCTGATCGGCATTGCCCTGAACGATGGCGATGCGCTGGCATGGACCCGCCTGACCTCCGGCCACGATATGCTCATCGTTGCCACCCGCAACGGTCAGGCCATCCGCTTCAACGAAGAAAACGCCCGCCCGATGGGCCGTAACGGCCACGGCGTGCGTGCCATCCGTCTGGCAGAGGGCGATGAAGTCGTGGGCGTGTGCATCTGCCGCGAGGGCGGCACGGTGCTGACCGTGACCGAGAACGGCAAGGGACGCCGCTCGGATATCGACACCTACCGCATCACCGCCCGCGGCGGCAAGGGCATCCGCAACTACGATGTGAGCCGCGACAAGGTTGCCGCCGTGAAGATCGTGGATGATGTGGACGATGTGCTGCTGAGCAGTCAGGAGGGCATCATCATCCGCCTGCACGCCAACGAGATCCCGCTGCAGAGCCGCTACGGCTCCGGCGTGCGGGTGATGCGTCTGGGCGAGAACGACAAGGTGATGGTGCTGGCACGCACCGACCACGACGACGAAGCACAGACCGAGAAGATCGACGCTTCCGAAGCCGATGCCGAGCCCACCGCCGAGCAGCTGGCCGAGATGGAAGCCGCCGATGCTGCCGCCGCCACCGAAGCCCCGGAGGCAGACCCCGAGGAGAAGGAATGATTGAGCTGAAACAGGAACTCTTTGCTGTTGATTGTTTTACTGAAGCAGGCTCGCCCTCTCAGTCAAATCCTTCGGATTTGCCAGCTCCCCCAAAGGGGGAGCCCTTGGCAGTCCACACGGACTTCATCTTTTTGCCAAGGCCTCTCCCTTTGGGAGAGGTGGCACGGCGTAAGCCGTGACGGAGAGGGCGAGGACGCTTCCCGCAGCGCCGCGCTTTCATAGAAAGCGGCGCTGCAAATGCCGCTTGCCGTTACGACCTCTCCTGTGAAAATGGGTTTCAGGAAAGTCCGCAGACTTTCCTGAAACCCGAAATTATAAATAATTCTTCCGCTATTGATGTGCAGAGCGCAGCGGAGCACATTAAAAATCGTTTCACCGTCAGGTTTGTCTGGACTTCCCCTTGAAACTGTGCTAGAATAAACGAAATCACAATACCCGTGGGGGAGTAGCAGGCGCTTTGCAGAGCGCAGCAAGTCAACACAATGACCGCTTTCCGGTCTGGCTTGCTTTCATTTGCGAGACTCATGTGTTTTGGTGCGTGTTTGCTGCGCCCGTGCACATGGAGTGGATCTCAAAAAATCACCCGGTCCCGGACGTACAATGCGCCCGGGGCCGGGTTTTGTTTTGGTTTGGATTACGGTCAACAAACAGGAGGCAGACAGAATGGAATGGAGTTTTGTGTTTTTTCTCAACAGCGTTTTGCTGGGCGTGGGGCTTGCGATGGATGCGTTTTCGGTGTCCATGGCAAACGGCCTGCACGACCCTAAAATGAACAAGGGCACGATGTGCAAAATTGCGGGCACTTTTGGCATTTTTCAGGCCGCAATGCCTATGATCGGCTGGGTGTGCGTGCATACCATCGTGGAGCTGTTCTCGTCCTTTGAGACCCTGATCCCGTGGATCGCGCTGGCACTGCTGAGCTACATCGGCGGCAAGATGCTGATGGACGGCATCCACGGCGAGGAAGCCGAAGAAGCGGCAGAGCTCAGCGCCGGGGCGCTGTTCATGCAGGGTGTCGCCACCAGCATTGATGCTCTCTCGGTGGGCTTCACCATCTCGGAGTACGGCTGGCTGATGGCGCTCACCGCTGCCATCATCATTGCGGTGGTCACCTTCATCCTCTGCATGGCGGGTCTGCGCATCGGCAAAAAGTTCGGTACACAGCTTTCCGGCAAGGCCAATATTCTGGGCGGCGTCATCCTTATCGGCATCGGACTGGAAATTTTCATCACCGGGGTGTTCTGAAGAATAAGGGGTCTGCATAGAATTACTTTTCGGTCAGCAAGGTAAAATGCAGGATCAGAATGCCAATTTTTTAAGCCGTTTTTTGAACAAAATTACAAAAAATAGAAAGAGACTTGACAAGCCCGTTTGCGGGAACTAAGCTAGGAGCACAAATAGAAACATTCAGGGGTTCGTTTCTGCTTGAATCTTCAAACCAAAAACAGGAGGAACATCAAGATGAGATTGTCCAAGAAAATTGCAGCCGTTGCATTGGCAGCAGTCATGTCTGTTTCATTGCTGACGGCCTGCGGCGGCACCGATGCACCCAGTTCCAGCAATCCTGGCAGCAGCTCCAGCTCCAGCAGCTCCAGCTCCAGCAGCTCCAGCGCTGACAGCAGTTCCAGCTCCAGCAGCTCCAGCTCCAGCGCTGACAGCAGCTCCAACTCCGGCAGCACCGAGGACAAGGAAGAGAATGTTGATTACAAAAACAGCCGGACGGCAAAATTCTACCAGAAACTTGGCACCAGCTATATCTTGGGTGTAAAACTGGATGCTGTTGGGAATGGTGAGAGCGCGACTGGCGATATGCTGGTTGTGACCAATGGCAGCCGTATTTATCAGCAGGCTACGACCCGGAGCAATGGAGCGACAGAAAGCCAGACCGTGCTTGTTGATCTGACAAAGCAGAAAGGGTGGGCTCTTATTCCTGATGAACGCGTGAAAGATCAGGGCAAGCTTGGCTATTGCTATTCTGCTACGATCAGTGGTACTTCGATAGGCAGCGGTATTCCCGGCAATGTTATGCCGATCGAAGGTCTCAAGTTCAAGCAGGAAACGAAGGGCAATTATTACATTGAGACCCAGACCTATGAACTGCCCACCGAAGAGGGAAAATTGAAAATGGTCATTGCCTATTACTATGAAGGCAACAGCATCACGCCGAAGTATACAGAGGTAAAAGAATATCTTAACGGCGAGGAACTTGTAACGATGCGCATGACCTTCACCCGTATCGAGTACAAGGCAGATGCAAAGTATCTGGACTTTGAGACGATCCTGAATCAGTATATCGATATCACTGATCAGATCAACCCGAGCACCGTTCAGGCTCTGGAGCCCAGCATTGCAGGCCTAACCATCGGCTAAGATACATTTCCCCGAGAAAACCATAAACAATAACGAGAGCCTCCCGGCGCGCCGGGAGGCTCTCGTTTCTTTGTTCCCCGTGGAACAATTTTGCGTTATTTTACGGTCTCCGGCTCAAAAAAGTCGGCGTATTCCTTGGTCAGCTTGCTGCCAAGGCGGCGGATACCGCCGTATAGGTGCCGCTCCACCAGCGGCTCAAAGGCGGCAAGGTCGCACCGCTCGATGGCGTTCAGCAGGTTGCGGTGGTCGGCAATCACCTCGTCCAACCCGCCGGTGGTCATGGTGTCCAGCATACGGAAACGGCTGTAATCGGCGTGGGCGTTCTGTAAGGTGCTCCACAGGTACATCTTGTCCATGGCAGAAAACCACGTCTCGTGCAGGCGGCAGTCGGCTTCGTACAGCTTGTTGAAGTCCGGGCTCTCGACATGGGCAAGGGCTTCATACGCGTCCACCCGCGCACGGATCTGCGCCCGCTGCGCCGGGGTGGCGATGGGAGCAAAATCGCGCAGGATGCGCCCCTCCACAGCGGTGCGCTCGTAGATCAGCTCGTCCACGATGCGCCGGTTCAGCCGGGTGACGGTGGTGCCCTTGTAGGGCACGATGCGCACCAGCCCGTTTTCCTGCAGTTTTTGCAGCACCACCCGGATCATGGAGCGCGGCGCACCGAACCGGGTGCACAGCGGATTCTCACTCAGCGCAGAGCCGGGACGGATGGTCAGATCGATGATCTCCCGCTCCAGCACGGCGTAAATTTCGGCATCAGTCTTGTATTGCTGTTCCATATCACTCACCTAATTCCAAAAACTCCTTCCACGGTGCGGCGGCGGGCAGGGGCAGAGAAAAGGCCATGGGCTTGCCGGTGTCCGGGTGCACAAAGCGCAGGCCGCAGCTTTGCAGGGCGATGCTGCCCTTCTGGCGGCTGCCGTATTTGCCGTCGCCGTACAGCGGGTGTTTGCGGCTGGCAAACTGCACCCGGATCTGATGGGTGCGCCCGGTGTGCAGGGTGATCTCGGCAAGGCTGTTCTCCCCTGCCGTGGCAAGGATGCGGTATTCCAGCACCGCCTCCCGCACCCCCTTGCGGGGACGGCTGACCGGGAACACCCTGCCCTTGCGGCTGTCCTTGAACAGGTAGTCCCGCAGCACTCCGGCGGCGGGCAGCTGCGCGTCCGGCGCACCGGCAATGACCGCGCGGTACTGCTTGACGAACTGCGGCGCGGCGGCTTTGCCCTCGGCGCGGCCGTCCTGCACGGCGTAGGCGTCCTGACTTTGGGTGACATGACGGCTCAGGGCGGCGGCAGCTGCCGGGGTGCGGGCATAGACCATCAGCCCGGACACCCCGGTGTCCAACCGGTGCACCACCCCAACAAAGGCATCGGGTGCGTTCCAGTGCGCCCGCAGCGCGGCGGGCACGCCCTCCTCGCTGGAAAGCCCGGCAGGCTTGTCCAGCACCACAAGGGCGGCGTCCTCGTATAAGATCACAGCTTGCCCTCGTCCAGCAGAGCCTTCAGCTTCAGGATGCCCGCAATGGTCTTGCCGTCCTTGATCTCGCCGCTCATGACCATCTGGTAGGCCTTTTCCAGCGGCACCCGGTCGGGGGTCAGGAACTCGTCCGCATCAAGGTGCATCTTGGTCTCGTGCAGACCGGTGGCTACCCATGTGTAGATGACCTCGGTATCGTAGCCCACGGTGGGGTAGAACTCGCCCAGCGAGATGTAGTTGTCGGCGGTCAGGCCACACTCCTCTTCCAGTTCCCGCTTGGCGGCTGCAAAGGGGTCCTCACCCTTTTCCAGCTTACCGGCGGGCAGCTCCCACAGCTGCTGCTGCATGGCATAGCGGAACTGCCGCACCATGCAGATGGTGCCGTCTGCAAAATAGGGCAGGATGCAGGCACCGCCGTGGTGATGCACCACCTCGCGGGTAGCGGTCTTGCCGTTTTCCAGCAGCGCGGTGTCCTTGGTCAGGGTGATGACCCGCCCCTCGAACAGGGTCTCGCTGGAGAGAGTTTTTTCAAAGTGTACGGTATCGTTCATTTGTTTTACGCCCCTTTTCCGGCGCTGCGCCGGTTTTATGCTCCCAGTTTACGGCAAAGTGCGGTTTGTTGTCAATAAAGATATGATAAATACAAGAGGGCGGGACGATTTGAAATGGCTTTCGCTGCGCTCTAGCCATCTTCAGCGGAATAATTATTTTTATTTCGCGTTTGTCGCGCTCTGCGGAGCGCTCCAAACGCTATTTTCACGGGAGGG
>ENA-OUPO01000275-OUPO01000275.1-human-gut-metagenome-genome-assembly--contig:-NODE-275-length-26515-cov-18.0654_pt1 | contig 26515 bp, 25 predicted proteins | sample MGYA00237940_ERZ548809 | MGnify/ENA primary metagenome ERZ548809 (study PRJEB26490, sample SAMN05194695) | human gut metagenome | biome: terrestrial biome; feature: human-associated habitat; material...
TGCCCTTCCGTAACATTTCATGAGGGAGAGCCACCCTTCCATGGCCACCTGCGCAGGTAGTGCCCGCTTCTTTGCGCAGATTGGCTGTTGGCCAGCTGTTGGCGTGACTTTCATGCCGCTGCGCCTAGGTTGTCATCGAGCCGGGACATGTCCATGTATCGCCGGTCCGACCACGAGCGTGAGGTGACGTAGCGGATTCTGGCGCATACGAGCATGAGCGCGCTGTTGGAGTCGGGGAAGCTGCCCACGACCCGGGTGCGCCGGCGGATCTCCTTGTTCAATCGCTCGATCATGTTGTTCGTGCGCAGCTTGATCCTATGGTTCGCGGGGAACTCCGGCAGGAGATAGGTGGTGGTCTCGCCGACGCCCTCGCGGAGGCAGTTCGCGGCCGCCTTGAGCTTGCGTTCCTCCATTTCGCCCGCGACCGTCCCTGCCTTGGCCATGGCGGATTCGCGGTTTTCCTGCGCGAAGATGGCCTTCAGGGCGGCGGACGCCCATTCCCTGTGACTGGGCGGCGTCTTGGAGAGCACGTTGCGCATGAAGTGCACCATGCACCGCTGGTATTTCGCGTTCGGCAGCATCGAGTTGACCGTAGAGACGAGTCCGGCGCACCGGTCGCCGACCACCAGTCTGACGCCCCTCAACCCGCGTTCGATCATGCTTCGGAAGAACTGCTCCCAGCTGGCCGCGTCCTCGCGCATGCCCTCGTCGACCGCGATGACCTCGCGCCGGCCCTCCGTGCTGACGCCGATGGCGACGAGGACGCTCACGTTCTCCACGTGCCCGCCCCAGGATCGCTTGTGCCACACGCCGTCCACGAACACGTACGGGTACTCGGATTCCAACGGGCGTTTCCGCCACTCGTCGATCTCCTTGTAGATCTTCTTGAGTTTGTCGCTCAATGTCTGGGATGGCATCCGCTCGCCCCACAGCAGCTGGCTGATGTCGTCCACCCTGCGTGTGCTCACGCCCGCGAGGTACATCTCCATCAGCGCCTCCTCGACGCTGGATTCGCGCCTCCGGTAACGTTCGATCACCGCCGACTCGAACAGGGCGCCCTTCAATTTGGGCGCCTTGAGACTCAACTTGCCGGCCTTGGCGGTCAGCGTGCGCTCGTAGTGGCCGGCGCGGAACGCCTTCCGGTCGGTCTTGCGCTCGTATCTGGCGGCGTTGGCGATCTCGTCGGCCTCGGCGTCGAGCATGGCGTTGATGGTCTGCTCGACCTTGACTCGAACCAAAGCATCGAGCTTGGACTCGAACATGGCGTCGTCGAACTGTATGATTTTATCGGACATGGCTTCCGGCCTTCTTTCCAATCGCGGTTTTCATGTGTAAGCGACTGAAAATCGTACCAAAGCCGGGCCATGTCCTTTTCATCGGAACTCACAACCGAATCTGCGCAAGAAGACGGGCGTTATCGCCGGGTATAGTCGTGCAAGCCGATCTTCACGCCATTGTTCGAAGCGTCATCGGATGGCGTATTCGCTTGTTGTGAGGTATCGGTTTGCGATGAAACCGTAGGTGTCTGTTCGTTTTCCGCTTGCGCTGCGAAGGGAAGAACACACATTGCAATGGAGGACAGGACCGCGACCATGAGCCGGACACGACTGGCAAACGGGCGCTTCCCCGCCTTCCCGCGACATCTGCGACCGCCAGCTAACGCCATGCCCACCCCCGGAAAAGAACATTTCGCATTATCTCTTTTCAAGAGAGAGGGTAAGCGATGAGGGGGGGGGTAGAAAAATGGTATATCACTATATGAAACACTGTTTCAGTTGTTTCATAACTTGTTTCATCTCTGTTTCATTGGCCGCAAGGCTTCACACAAGAACGTTCAGGTACCCAAAAGACACAGGCCGGTACCCAAAAGACACAAAACGACCCAAATCCATCGACATGACCGCATTCAACGGCATTTGACGAGAGAAACACCGCCATTCATACCCCCGAAGGTACGGATTGGTACCTGAATGACACCAATCCGTACCCAAATGACACCACCCGTACGTCAAGACGGTACCCAAAAGACACGTACTGGTACCTGAATGACACCAGTTGGTACCCAAAAGACACTGCTACACGAAACGAGGCGCGATCCATGCCGAATCGCGCCTCGTCGCAAAAAGGAAACAGAGAAAAATCAAATCATAGACGGCAATGGCTAATGTTTGCGAATCTCCTCTCTCAAAGGCAGCACGCTGGTCGGGGAAACGGACAATTCGTCAAGACCGATGTCAAGGAACTTCTCGGTCAGGGTGAGATCGGCGCCCAGTTCGCCGCAGATGCCGCACCAGATGCCATGCGCGTGGGCCGCTTCCGCAGCCATGCGGATCATACGGAGGATCGCCGGCGAATGGGTATCGGCGAAACGTCCGAGATTCGGGTTCTGGCGGTCGCAGGCGAGCGTGTACTGCGTCAGATCGTTCGTTCCTATGGAGAAGAAATCGACTTCGGCGGCGAGTTCGTCGGCCATAATCACCGAGGCGGGGGTCTCGATCATGATGCCGATCTTGATGTCCTCGTTGAACGCGGCTCCCTCCGCCCGCAGTTCGTCCTTGACGGATTCGAGGATCTCCTTCGCGTCACGCACCTCCTGCACCGACGTGATCATCGGCAGCATGATGGCGATGTTGCCGTATGCGGACGCTCTCAGCAAGGCTCTGAGCTGCACCTTGAATATATCCGGACGGGTCAGGCAGATACGGATGGCGCGGTAGCCCAATGCGGGGTTGTCCTCGTGATCGAGTCCGAAATAGCCGACCTGCTTGTCCGCTCCGATGTCCAGCGTGCGGATCACGACCAGACGGTCGCCCATCTTCTGCGCGACCTCACGGTACGCCTCGAACTGGAATTCCTCGGTGGGATAGTCCTCGCTCTCCAGATACAGGAACTCGCTCCGGAACAATCCGACGCCTTCCGCGTCGTTGGCGAGCACCGCCGTGACGTCGGACGGCCTGCCGATATTGGCGTATAGACGAATCCTCTGTCCTTCCTTCGTCTCGCTGGGTTTGCCCTTCAGCTCCTGCAGCAGACGCAGATGGTCCTCGTACTTCCGTTTCTTTCCCTGGTATTCGGAGAGCACGTCCTCGTCCGGATCCACGAACACCGTTCCGGTCGTTCCATCGACGATGGCGGTCCTGCCGTCGTATTCGGCGTCCAGACCGTCTCCGATGCCGATGATCGCCGGCAATCCCATGGTCCTTGCCAGAATCGCGGTATGCGAATTCGACGATCCCTTGGCCGTGACGAATCCAAGCACCTTCGTCCTGTCGAGCTGCACGGTCTCGCTCGGGGCGAGATCGTCGGCGAAGACGATATGGGGAGCCCCGTCATCCTCGCCTTCGCCCACGGTCCTGCCTTCGAGCACGTCTATGAGGCGTCTGGAGACGTCCTTGATGTCGGCGGCACGGGCCTGCATGTAGGAGTTGTCCATCGCGCCGAACATCGCGGCGAACTGTTCCGCCGTGCTGTTCACCGCGAATTCGGCGTTCACCTTGCTGCCGGAGATCATGGATTCGACGCTTTCCACGTAATCCGGGTCGCGCAGCATCAGCTGATGCGCGTCGAAAAGCTCGGCCTTGCCCTCGCCGAACTCGGCGGCCGTCTTGTCACGAAGCGCTTTCAACTGCTGGCACGCGGTATCCTGCGCCTTCCGGAAACGTGCCACTTCCTCCTGCGGATCATCGACCACGCGGCGCTCCACCGCATGGTCGTTCGCGAACAGTATCCTCACGGTGCCGATGGCGATTCCGGCCGAGACGCCGACACCCACGATCTTCCTCATCACAGGTTCTCCTTGACGAAACGCTCGAGTTCGGCGGCGGCCGCCGTCTCATCGTCCCCATCGACGCTCACTTCGATGGAGTCGCCCTGTTTCGCACCGAATCCCATGACTCCGAGGATGCGTTTCGCGTCCACGGATCTGTCGTCCATGCGCAAGGTGATCACGGAATTGAATTCCTGCGCCTTGGCGACCAGCTGGCTTGCGGGACGGGCATGGATGCCGGCCGGGTCGGAAACGGTGAAAGTGAATGAAATTGCCATGGTTTTTCCTTAGTTAGTTCTGTGTGAGACGGCATCGGATCGTTTCATCGATGCCAACGAAGAATGGATGAGACGGACGCGGTTCTTTCGTCTGGCGTCTTTCGATAATTGGAAGAAGAATCGTGCCGGACCGTCTGCGAAACCGGTCCGGTACGATTCAGATCGCATGTTTGTGCGATCTACGGGAATACGGTGGGTTCAGTACAGTGGCCTGTTCTCGATCAACGTGCGCTCTGGAAAATGCCGTTGTCGAACTTGAAGCCTGTGCACTCCTCGTATTCCCGGACCATCTGGTTCCAGGAATCCTCGATGTTGTCGGTGAGGCCGAACAAACCGCTACGGCCGATCACGTACACATCCGGATTGGCGTCGGAGATCATCTTCCAATGGGCCTTGTTGGTGGAACCGTCCATCTCGATCTCATACCCGTAACCGTGCTCCTCACGCATCTCGCGAAGCTCGACGATCTTCTTCAGGGTGCATTCGAGGAAACGCTGTCCCGCGAAGCCGGGATCGATGGTCATGACGGTTATTTTGTCGAGCAGGTCGATGTACGGCTCGATGGCGCTGATCGGGGTTTCCGGGTTAAGGACCGCGCCGGCCTTCAGACCGGCCGCATGGATGTCGTCGATCATGCTGAACGCGACGCCGTTGGCCACTTCCGACGGGAAGCAGATGTAATCGCACTTGACCTTGATGAGCTCATTCACCCAGAACGGCGCGTCCGTCACCATCATGTGCGCGGACATCGGAACATCCGAGATCTTGCGCACCTGTTCCACGAACCATGGCGAAAGCGTGATGTTCGGCACGAAATGGCCGTCCATCACATCGATGTGGTACGAATTCACCTTTCCGTTGAGGAATGTGATCTGCTCCTTGAACTGGTCGAGATCCATCGTCATCAAGGACGGCGAGAGTGAAATCTGACGATTCATTGGTAATTCAATCCTTTCGAATATTTATATGGCAGGTATGCCTACGGCCCGTCTCACATGACCTGGATGTCGTCCAGATCGAGCTCTTCCTCCTCCGCGGAGATGTTCTTGGCCGCATCGAGCTCCTCGGCAGGGATGTTCTTCTTGATGAGCGCGTAGACGACGCCGGTCACGACGACGTTCGCGGCGATGGCCACGATGCCGACCCACCAATTGGCGCCCATGGTCGGAAGCATCAGGAAGCCGCCGAACGGAACGGTGGCGCCGTCGCCGTTGGCGAGGCCCATGAGGAGCGCGCCCTCGACGCAACCGCCGCAGCCCGCCGCGACGATGCCACGGACGAGATCGTTCATGACGATCGGGATGGATCCCTCGACGATGTTGACCACGCCCATCGGCACGGCGGACTTCAGGGTCTCGACTTCCTCATGGGTGTAGATGTTCTTACGCAGCAGCTTCGCGACGAGGTAGGCGAAGCCGAAGCCGATCGGCGTGGCCGTGTTGGTCAGCTGCAGCGCGGTCACCGGGCCGTTGATGCCCTGGGCCTGCAGGGTGAGCGCGAACGCGTACATGGTCTTGTTGATCGGGCCGCCGAAGTCGACGATGCTCAATGTGCCGATGACTGCGCCGAACACGGCGTTGGAGGAGCCGTTCATGCTGGTCAGCACACCGGTCAGCCAGTCCGTGAACCACGAGACCGGGGTGCCGATGATGTACACCATGATCAGGCCGGAGCCGAGGGACGCCAGGAACGGCACGATCAGGGTCGGCATCAGGCCCTTGGCCCAGCTGGGGACCTTGATGAAGCGGATCGCCGCGAAGGCGAGCCAGCCGCCGATGTAACCGCCGAGGATGCCTCCGATGAAGCCGGCGCTGATCGAGACGGCGGCCAGACCGGAGATGAATCCGGGGGCGATGCCGGGCTTGCCGGCGATGGAGAACGCGATACCGGTCGCGATGATCACGGGAAGCATGCCGAGGGCCTTGCCGCCCAACGTGGCCAACGCCTGCCAGAAATCAAACTTTCCGATGATCAGGGAATCCTGTGATTTCCCGCCGAAGGCCATACCGATGGCGATGATGAAGCCGCCGCCGCACACAATAGGAATCATGTACGAGATTGCGGTCAGCAGATGGCCTTTGAAATTCGCCTTTTTCCAGAAATCCTTCATGGTCTTCCTTCCTTTTTGGAATAACGATGGAATTGGCTTCTATTTCTCTGCGATTTCGTGCAGCTTGGCGATCAGCTTGTTGGGGGCCTTGATGGCGGTCTCGGTGGAGACCTTGACGACCTTCTTACCCTTGAACCGTTCCTCGTTCGCGATCTTGATGTCGATCGCGAGGATCACGATGTCGGCGTCCTTGATGTCCTGTTCGGTCAGGGCGTTCTCGATGCCGATGGTTCCCTGGGTCTCGATCTTGATGTCGTCGCCTGCTGCCTTGGCCGCGTCCTCCAGCTTCTGCTGGGCCATATAGGTGTGTGCGATGCCGACGGTGCACGCGCTGACTCCTACGATCTTCATGGTTTTTTCTCCTTTGTTCTGTTGTTTGTTGTTTGATGTGGGTTAAGTTCGTTAGCAGCCGGTTCAGTCCTGGAATGCCGCGATGACATCGTCGACGGTCTTCGCTTGGAGAAGCGCCGTCACGACTTCGCTTTTGGCCATCTTCCGGGAGAACAGGGAAAGCATGCGCAGATGCTCGTTGGAGCCTTCGCCGCTTGCACCGACGGTGAGAAGCACAACGACCTTCGCGCCGGTGTCGTCAAGGGACTCCCACTCGATTTCGTGGTTGAGAACGGCGATTGCGACTCCGTTCCTCCTTACGGTCTCGCTCCGTCCATGAGGGATGGCGATATGCTCGCCGATTCCTGTCACACCTTCCTTCTCTCTGTCATGAAGGGCTTTTTTGAATGCGTCGATGGAGTCGATGTACTTCTGCTCGTACAGGCGTTGGGACAGCACGTCGAACACCTCTTCCTTATCGGATGCATCAACGTTGGTGAGGATCGTATTCGGATCCAAAACGTCATTCAGGGTGAGTTCGGTCATGGGCCTTCCTTTCTTTCGGTGAGGAAACGTCTCCAGCGGCGCTGGAAACGATAAAAAATAATGGTCGGTCGGCTTCTACCAGGACAGTAAGGAAGCCAGCTCCTTCTCTTCGCAGACGCTCAAGGCCTCGGCGAAATCGTCATCGGCAAGCCTTATGAAGAAATCCCTTGTCCATGCGAGTTCCCGGTCATCGGCGTCGACAGGCAGCGACGTGAACAGAAACCGGCGCGCCTGATGCCAATCGCGGACCGGAAGTCTCGTCGTCACGAAGACCATCGAAGCCCGTTTAATCGAATCGCATTGCGCGTGCGGTATGGCGAGCCGGTCGGTGAGCAGCGTGCTTCCGAGGGCCTCGCGCCTCTCGAAGGCGCGTACCACGGCCTGCCGGTCGTCGATCAGCCGGCGGGATTCCAATTCCCGCGCCACCAGATCCAACAGTTCGGATCTGTCGCGCACGTCCCGGTCCCATAGCATGAAGCGAATCATCGTTCCATCGCCTCCTGCCTGATCCGGTCGGCCTCGCGTTCGAGACGCTCCTGGTCCTCCACAGTCAGCATCGCACTGACGACGATGCTCGGCACCGTGATCTCATGAGGCAATACGATGGTGGATACGATCAGATCGGTTTCCGGATGGGAACGGATTTCCTCCGGCAGATTCCGCACGGCCACGGTCTGCACGATATGGAGGTCGGGGAGCTTTTTCTCGATTTTCGAACGTAGCAGTTGCGCGGTTCCCAGGCCGGTGGTGCATACGAGAAGCACGTTTATCGGTTCCTCGCTGGATTCGACCGCTTGGGCAAAGTACACGGTGATGAACCCTATCTCCTCGTCGTCGATGTCGGCCAGCTGGAATCGTTCCGACAGCTGCATCGCGGCGTTCTTCACGGTGGCGAACAGGTGCGGATATTCCAGTTTGATCTGCTCGAGCAGATTGTTGGTCACCTTGATGTTGTTCTCAAGACGGTTCAGCAATGGCTTCATATGCTGCGACAGGCCGGCGAACAGATCCCGCCGGTTGATGTTGCGGTATTCCGGATCCTCCGTCACCTTGTAGATCAGATAATCCGTGACGTCGCGCACCTGCTCGGGAACCTCGTTCTGGTCGATGCTGTGATGGTGCAGCCGCGACGAGGTCAGGTATTGGAAAAGGAAGTACACCTCAATCCGAGGAAGGGACATGCCCAGGTATTCGTCGATGTTGGAGACCACCTTCTCGCACACTTTCCGGATCTGCGGCTCCTTGTCCATGCGCTCCAAGCAGGACGTATTGCAATCCTCTTCCGCAAGTGCGCTGACATTGCGGCAACGTTCGATGAGGATGTACAGGTGGGTGAACAGGTTCACGCTGTACGGATATGGGATATCGGCCTGCATGGTCTCTTCGACGAGTTCCATTTGATGAGTAACGAACGCCGCATCGCGTTGCTGGACCGTCTGGTTCGGCTGCAGGAAACGATCGCCGGACATGTCGTCGGTGTTGATGAGCTGGGCGATGGCACGACGGATGTCGGCCTCGGAACCTTCCACCCACACGAGGCTGCTCACCCTGTTCAGCGTGAGATGGAACCTCTCGAGCATGAAGCGGATGGTCTTCAGATCGGAGGATATGGCGGACTCACTCAGGTAGAACCTTCCCCAGACGTCTTCCATCCGATACTGGTGGGGAGCGGTGATCAAAAGTCTCTTGATGATCTCGTTGCGACGCTCCACGGAAGAGATGTCGCCCGCATTCCCTTCCTGTTCCATTTGATCGCGCTGCATGAAATAATTCTGGAAATTCAGACGGTATCCACGCCCCCGCTGTGATTCGACGACCGGAGACTGGACCGCTTTGCCGTTGATCTGCTTCACCACACGGTTGATGGTCTTTGTGGAGACTCCAAGAGCTTCGGACAACTCCTGTCCGGATACATAATCACGACGGTTGAACAGATAGCCAATCATCGGTTTCACATAATCATGCATCATCGCTATGCCTCCTTGCACTACCCAATACTAATGAGAGTCAAACGCGAAATAGGCGGTTCAGAGACACAAAAAAGTCCGTTGGCAAAGGACATGGACTATCCAAATCCAACTCTTACGCACGAGAAGCGCATAGAGGATGGTCAGTCGCAATTCGGCTGTTCTCCTTTAAAGCTCATGTTCACCACGTCATACGGAATGAAGTCAATCTCACACGCCACAGCCCATATCGACATCGAGGAGGCAACCTTCCTGAGCGGATGCCTATGCAAAAGGCGCCGGTACCCAGAAGACACCATCAGCACGTCGCGACGGTACCCAAAAGACATCGGTTGGTACCCGAATGACACCAGTTTGGTACCCAAATAACACCACCCCGCATCACGGTGGTACCCAAAAGACACGAAACGGCGATTTTCCACGTTTCGGACCGTGAAATCCCGTGATTCACAGGAAATCAGCCACCGAAAGACGCCAGGATGGGACCCAAATGACAACATCTTTTGACATCCGGTACCCGAATGACGCCACCCGAATGCCATGGTGGTACCCAAATGACACCATCCTCGCAGGCTGTATGTAATCAAATAAAGGTGCTCAGATTAAGTGCCGAAAGCGTCCACCTCAATTTGACGTTGATTACGGGACGGGTTTCGGGACACTATTCGCCGGAGTGTCGCGGACACAGCGTCCAATCCGACTTTCATCCCGGAAACGTCCGTTTTAGAAACAGGAACAAACCCGACGAAATATTTAAATATATTTATTTATCCTGTTTTAAATAAATATATTTAAATATGATTGTCGACATAGATAGAACCTCTCAGCATTGGATATGGAAGCCTCTGCGAAAAACTTGACGGTGAGGGCGGGCCGAATTACCTGTATCGACGTCGAAATCGCCGACCCAACAGGAGAACACATCGCACTAAATATAGGTGCTGGACGAGCGCCTGAATTCCCCGAGATACCAGTCGCACTATTCCACACGTTCGAGAAGTTCGCTCTCTCCTCTATCTAGATGCATGAAAAGTTCTTTCTTTGCCTGCCTGTAGTTCCTATCCGACAGCAGTTCCGCGATGCGGGTGTGGTCCCGTCCCGACGCCTCATCCTCTTGCGGGTTCTCGATTTGGGCCAATGCGAGACTGAGCCGTTTGAGAAGCTGACGGTACTGTTCCGATATCAACGGCGATCCGATACATGCGACGATAGCGGCATGGCATCGCCATTCGGCCTCGACGACCTTATATGCATCACCTTGCGTCAGAAGTCGGCAGAGCGCTTCCGCAGATTCAGAGATTTCCCCGAGCTGCTCGTCGGTCGCATGCTTGGCGTGGTTGATTCCGGCACCCTCATAGAAACGCCTGGCGTAGTAGACGTCTCGGATCTCATCCTTCGTCAACGTTCTGAAACGCAAAGTGCGCGTACCAGCGTCGCGCGAAAGGAACCTGTCCTCCTCAAGTCGGACCAATGCCTCGCGGGTGGTGCTTCGCGAAACGTTGTACCTGTTTTTGACATCCTCCTCGACGAAGGCGGTTCCAACTGGATACTTGCCGGTGATCAGCTCATGCTGGATTGTCCGAACGAGCTGGTCCACCAAAGAGACCCGTCTCAAAGGCATCTCCCTCTTAGTCATTGGTCTGCCTCCTCTCATCGGCCATTATCTTCCCGGCTTTGGCGGAAAGCGTCCAAGCGCATACCGCTGCGACGCCGACGAATCCGACGGGCGTCAGAAAAAGGGGCCCCGTGCCGAGATGGTCCGCAAGCAGTCCGGCGCAATACGATCCCAGCGCCAGGCCCACGCCCACGGCCGTATTAACCCATGAGAACATCTCCCCCTGACGTCCTTCGGGAGTAAGCCTTCCGGCTACCTGGTATTGCAGACTCGTCCCCGGGGAAACGGCGACGCCGACAAAGAACAGCACCGCCATCAGACTGGTTCCGTTCAAAGGCAACGCCAGTCCGAGACACACGAAGCCGTACAATCCGGTGAACAGCGCAAGCTGGCTTTCTGTCGGCATGCGCCTCGGATGAAGATGGGTGAACAGGACGATGCCGGCGATCGAGCCGATGGACCATATGGAAATCGCGGTTCCGCTCAGCGACTCCGAACCGATTCGCGAATAGTATAGCGGCACTGCCGTTTCTATCCAACCACTGAAAGCGCTGGTGGATGCACATACCATCAGCAGCAACGCAATATCCGGGTCGGACAGCAGACGACCTCCGTTTCGACGGCCTTTCGCGTTGCATTTCAAGTCGCCGACGTTTTTCGCGTACGCGCGGACGGGAACGCTGGCTGCCAGCATGACGCAGCCGATAGCTACACAAGCGTACATGAGGCCCAACGCGGAGCCAGCGTTCATCCACGCAAGCAGCGCGCTGGCGGTCAATGGTCCCGCTACGTAGAGAATATCGACTATCAGCACTTCGAGATCATAGGCTGTCGAAACAAGCTCATCTCGTACCGTGGAGCCCCACAGGGAGCGCGTCGTCCCGGCCACTGGCGGGCTTGCCACGCCGGCGCACAACGCCAGAACGAGAACTACCGTCAGATTCGACTGGCGCTGCGCGGCGAACACCATGCCGATGATGCAAGAGGCCTGGATCATTCCCAGGACGACCAGCGATACCGGCGCCTTGCCCATGTCGATGAGTCTGCCGAGGAGAGGCGCGCAGACGGCCATCGCCCCGGTCATCAGCGCCGTCGCCGTTCCTGCCGCCGCTGCCCCGTAATGGGTGTCGACCAGTAGCACTATAAGCATCACGGATGAACCGAGGGGCATGCGGGCCATCACCGATGACGCGACAAGGAACGGCACATGCTTCGTTCTCAGCAGACCCAAATAGCCCGTGTCCATATCGTCTTCTTTCCTTATGACGTCTTTGACCGGAATCCGTGGACGTCAGTTGAAATCGCGCGGAATGCGGACCGTCAATGCCTCGTCGTGGATGGTCTTGCCGTTCTGGGCGACGGCCATATGCGTGGTGACGATGAAATCGTCCATGTCGCATTCCATCTTGGATTCGAGTTTAGAGGTGATGCGCCATCCGGGACGTTCGAAGCCGGACTGGCGCACGGTGCTCATGGACGCGGTCAGAGGATCGTCGGGATTGATGCGATAGTCCGTATGCTCGTTGCCCCAGTAGCGCATACCGGAAGGCGTGAGCTGGTCGCCCCGCCCGTCCGTGGAACGGCGATACACCACGTCGCCCGTCTCCTCGTCCACGAACCGACGGCAGTACGGATGCATGCTCCGAAGTTGTTTCATGGCGGGGGCCGGCGCGTTGACGGCCGGTTCGAACGTCGTGCGGAGTCTCTCCAGGCCAGACGGCGGAGCCGGCAGAATCAGACCGCTGCTGGCCATGTCCACGGTGATGGAGGTCATGGTCGCGGAGGGCCATATCCAGATCCAGTAGCTTGTCGACAGGGCCACGCGAAGACGATGGCCGGCCGGAATGCGCTGCGAAACGTTCTTCAGAGGAATCGTAACGTCGTACTCCTCGTTCGGAACGCAGTCCGTCGGGAACTCATGCGAGTCCCTGTGGCACAGGTTGAGATTGCCTCTGGTGATGAGTTCGGACGTGCCGTCCGGCCATACGTCGCAAAGCCGGGCGAACACGAATGCCTTCCTCCCGTCGGCGCTGACCCGCAGTTTGACCACTGGTTGTCCGCTGATGACCAAATCCTTCTCGAGCGGCTTGCTCGTGAAGCACAGGCTCCGCCTGTCGTCCGGGGTCTGTTCCCGTGGCAGGTCAATCGGGGAGCCCATAGGGAGCCATGTGTCCACTTGGGTTCCCGTCACCAGGGCGCTTCGATGCGTCACGTGTCCCGGAGCTGTGATCTCGGTGACGCTTTCACGGTCGACGGACGGCTCGCATTCGAGCGTTTCACCGAACTTCATTTCGACCGAGCCGTCTTCGAAGCCCGTATGGAACGCGTCGGCTTGGTACCAGGAGCCGTCGCGGACGGACATGTCGGGAGTGGAGTGGGCCGGCTCCTGGGTGTAGAAGCGGATGGGTGGATCCTGTTCGGCACCGTTGTCGATGCCTTTGAGCCACTTGTCCCACCAGCGGACGCATACCTGCAGGTACCCTATGGATGGTCCGGGGACCCCGCGTTCGGGCCATGTATGCCCCCAGGGGCCGATGATCGCCTGATTACACGGCGTCTTCTTCAGTCCCTTCATGAGGCGCAGTATCGCGTCCGTGTATGAGTCCGACCAGCCGCCGACCGCCATGACCGCGCAGCGGATGGAATCGTAATCCTCGATCACCGACCCCTGCTTCCAATAGGCGTCCCGACGCTGGTGGGAAAGCCACAACTCACTAAGGTTCGTGTTCTCGCTCAGCCTTTCGATGAGGCGCGTCCTCCACGAATCCCCGACAAGCATCGGATCCGGCGGACGGACATTGAACTCATGCATGATGGCACCCCACCAGTTCATGTAGAACGCGAGCAGGCTGCCGCCCATGTAGTGCACGTCATTGTCGTAGCGGTCGTCGGTCGAGCAGGTGGTGATGATCGCTTTGAGATGTTCCGGCGTGTGCGCCGCGACCTGGAGACTGTTGAATCCGCTCCAGGAGATGCCCGTCATGCCGACGTTTCCGTCGCACCAGTCCTGCGATGCGATCCATTCGATGGCCTCGCATATATCCAGCTGCTCGCGTGGAGAGTACTCGTCGTCCAGTACCCCCTCGGAATCGCCGCTGCCGCGCAGATCCAGCCGTATGCATACGTAGCCGCGTTCGGCCACATATCCGAACCTGACCTCGTCGTCGACGAGGCAGACGTCGTCCTTGCGGTACGGGATGGCCTCCAGCACGGCGGGGAACCGTGAGCCGTCGGCGCCTCGGGGCATCCAGATCTTCGCGGACAGCTTTTTGCCGTCGCTCATCGGAACGTCCACATGCGGCGTCGTCTCCACCTCGTAGATTCTCTCGTTCATATCAGGCCTCCTTTTCGGCCGGGGCCGCCCACATGTCACGCACGTTCCATGAGGCATGGAGGTTGTCTCCCGCCTTGACCGGCGCGGCGTTGGACGGGATGTGGGCGAGGATCACGCTCTCGCCGTTCCTGAGGATGGTCCGGTAATGGGATCCCATGAAGGTGACGCTGTCGACGGCCGCGTCGAGCCCTACCATGTCTTTCCCGTCTTCAGCGGTGCCCGCCGTATGGACGCGGATGCTTTCCGGACGGATCACGGCTACGATTCGGTCGCCCTCGCCCATGCCGGCGGCACCCGCGCATTCGCATTCGATTCCGGAGCCGGGAAGCTTGATGGCGTACCGTCCGTTCGACACCACTTCGGTCACGATCCCGCCGAGGCGGGTCGACGAGCCGAGGAATTGCGCGACGAATTCGTTGACCGGTTTCCGATAGAGGTCCTCCGGGGTCGCGACCTGCAGCAGTTTTCCGCTCCGCATCACGCCGATGCGGTCGGACATGGCGAACGCCTCGCCTTGGTCGTGGGTGACGTACACGAAGGTGATGCCGACTTCCCTGTGGATCTGACGGAGGACGGTCTGCATGTGCTGGCGCAGACGCAGGTCCAGCGCCCCAAGCGGCTCGTCGAGCAACAGCGCCTTCGGCTTGAGGACCAGGGCCCGGGCCAGCGCCACGCGCTGCTGCATGCCGCCGGACAGACTTCCCGGGGAGACGTTCTCCTGTCCGCGCAATTCTACCAGGTCCAGCATCTCCCCGACCCGGGCTCTTATCTCCTTCTTGTCCAGGCCGCGGTTCTTCAGCCCATAGGCGATGTTCTCCGCGACGGTCATGTGGGGAAAGAGCGCGTAGTTCTGGAACACCGTGTGCACGCTGCGTTTGTTGGCGGGCACGTCGGTGATCTCCTCGTTGTCGAGCGTGATGCTTCCCGATGTCGGGTATTCAAGACCGGACAGCATGCGCAGAGTGGTGGTCTTGCCGCAACCGGATGGCCCCAGCAGTGAGAAGAACTCCCCTTTGTTGATTTCGAGGGTTACATGGCTGACGGCCTGCTTGTCCCCGAAATCACGGCAGATGTCGTCAAGCAGGATGCCCGCGGCGGGGCCGTCTCCGATGCGTTCATGCCCTGGAGTGGTGAAACCGATGTTCATGATTGGATTCCTTTGCTTTTGTCCGTTTGTGCCGTCAGCTGCCCTTGACCGCGCTTCCGGCCACCTGTCTGATGCCGATGAACCTCACGACGATGAGGAGGACCAGGATGTTGAACACGCTCATGATCACGCCGATGGCGTTGACTTCGGCCGAGACGCCCTTCTTGATCATTCCCATGATGAGCAGCGGAATGGTCTCCGACGACGGTCCGCCCAGGAAGGTCGGCGACACCACGGAGTCGAGGGAGAAGGTGAAGGCGAGCAGCCCGCCGACGAAGATGGATGGCGCGAGCAGCGGCAGGGTGATGGTCCAGACGATGCGGGCGTGGCTGGCACCCAAGTCCTGCGCTGCTTTCTCGTAAAGACCCGAGATGTTCGTCAGACGCGCGGAGATGGTCACGAAGGCGTAGGCCGAGTAGATGAGCGTCTGCGCGATGACGACCCATACTGGTCCGAGTTTGAAGCCGAGCATGCGGGCCACGACGAACAGTCCGACGACTATCACGATCTCCGGCAGCGTGATGCGCAGGAACACGAGGGAGTCGTAGGCCGCCTTGGTCCTGCCCTCCATCTTGGACATGCCTATGGCGCCCAGGGAGGCCAGGATCATGGAGAGCAGCATGACCGCGGCCGCGATGCCGATGCTGGTCGCGAACGCGTTGCGGAACCGCTCGCTGGAAAGCGCCTCGCCGAACCATCTCAAGGTCGGGCCTCCCCAGGTGAGCAACGTCTTGTTGGCGTTAAAAGCGTCCTTGAACACGACGACGATCGGCAGGAAGAGGAACGCGAACACGATGGCGGACATGGCCGCCGAGAACCAATGCTGACGGAGTTTCATTTCGTTTCCCTCCACTGCACGATCTGCTTTGCGATGAGGATGAGCAGCACGGCCAGCATGAGGATGGACGAGAGCGCGGCGCCCCTCGGATAATTGCCTGTCGTCTGGAATTCGCTGGCGATCACGTTTCCGATCATCAGCGTCTTGCTGCCTCCGAGGATCGCGGGTATGGTGTATTCGCCCAAAGCCGGAATGGCGACGAGCAGGCTTCCGGCCACGATTCCCTCCCCGCAGGACGGCATGACAATCTGGAAGAACGCCTGCGACGGGGTCTTCCCCAGATCCGCCGCCGCCTCGAGCAGGGATCGGTCGAGCTGCTCGAAGGTCGAGTAGACGGGCAGAATCATCATGGGCAGGTACGAATAGACCATGCCGATGATGACCGCGGTCGTCGAATACCGGAGGTCGGTGCCGTCCGCGACAAGATGCATGTGCACCAAGGCCTGGGTGACCACGCCGTGAGCGCCCAGCAGTTCGAGCCACGCGTAAGTGCGCACCACGAACGACGTCCAGAACGGGATGACGATGGCGCCGATCATGAGCAGCTGCAGCTTGCCTTTGCAGGATGCGATGAAGTAGGCGATCGGCAGTCCCAGGAGCAGGCATCCCGCCACTGTAGCGATGGTGATGAGAAGGGACCGAAGCAGGGCCTGCAGATATATGGATTTGAAGATATCGCCATAGTTGCCGAGGTTCCAGTCGGTGGTGACGGTGAATGTGGTCAGGTCGATCCTCCAGAAGGAGTACAGGACGATAACCACCAGCGGGACCGCGAAACAGCATAGGGTGAGTATGCCGTCGGGCAGCGCGAGCACCGCGCCCACGATGCCCTTGCGTTCATGGGAGTTACGGCGTGACATGGTCGGCTCTTTTCTCAGGAGTTCTGGATTTCCTGCCATGCGGAGGCGACCGCCTGTTGGATCTCCGCGCTTTGGAGGGTGCCGTAGATGGTCTTGCCGGCCGTTTCCGGGTTCAGCGCCTCGTTCTTCGTGAGGGACGCGTCCAGTGAGTCGGCCACGCTTGGCATCACCCAGCTGGCCTGGGTGGTGTTGATGAAGTCGGCGTAGTTGGCCTTGTCGAGATGGAAGTCCATAAGCTTGTAGACCTTATCGAGGTTCGCCGTGCCCTTCAACGGCACCCAGCCGTCGAGATAGGCGGGCATGCCCTCGCTGGGAGAGACCCATCCGACCTTGTCCCCGTTCGCCTTGGCCGACGCGTAGTCGTAATCGTAGACGACCGCCATGGCGGCCGATCCGTCGTAGACCTGGCTGGCGGCGTCGGAATCGACGAAGGCTTTGACGTATTGCTTGATGTCCAGCACCGCCTGTTTCGCGTCCTCGATGTCATCGGCATGGTTGGTGTTCACGTCATGTCCCGTGGCCAGCAGGGCCACGTCGATCACGTCGGATGAATAGCTCGGCATGAGCAGCTTCCCGGAATAGTCCTTGGCCTGGGCGAACAGCTCCTTCCATGAGGACGGCGGGTCGGATACCAGTTCCTTGTTGTAGATGATGCCGATCTTGCCTTGCTCGACGGGGATTCCCCACGGGAACGCCTTGGTGTACTTCGAGTCGACGTTCTTCAGATTCGGGACCTTGGACGCGTCGAATTTCTCGAGCAGGCCGGCGTTGTCGAGCGTTTCGGCGACCTTCATGCCGGCCAAGCTCATGTCGTACGAGCCTTCGTTCTGGCGGATGATGTTGACCCATGCGGAGTCCCCTCCATCCGGGGTGGAGACCTGCTTGAGCGCGCATCCGGTCTTCTTCTTGAACGCGGCGGCCTCGTTGGCGCCGATCCAGTCCGGATAGTTCATCATGGTGATGGTGTCCGATGCTGCTTTCGTGGCTGTCGGCGCGGAAGTCGATCCGCCGACCTGGCATGCGCACAGCGAGAGTGCCATGGCGATTACACCCGTTGCGGCGATAACGGTCTTTCTGATTCTCTTTTCCATGAGTTTTTCCTCTCACTTAATGTCAGATTGTCTGACAACAAGGCCGAAACTATCGCCGGTTTGTTACGAGTTGATTAGGTCAAAAAACGTTGCAAATTACAAATTCGTAACACAGCAAAACGAAACTGTCATCCAACATACATCTCAATTTTTTTAAAGGAGTGGAAGGCATGTCTGTCAGACTACGTTCTATTTTTGACGAGATTCCCACCTACCGTCCCGGCGAATGCCCCGACGAGGAGGAAGGCGACCAACTGATCAAGATGTCCTCGAACGAGCTCCCTTGGGGACCCTCGGAAAAATTGAGAGGCGTTCTGATCGACGCGTTCGGGACGATCAACCGCTATCCCGACTTCTACAAGCAGGATCTTTCCGCCGGACTTGCGGATTACACGGAGACAAGATCGGAGAACATCTTCATCGACGACGGTTCCGGAACCCTGCTGCAGGATCTTGTCAGACTCGTCGTCGACGACGGGGACGAGGTCGTGTTCGGCTCGCCATCTTTCGCCGCGTACGCAATCGACGTCATGCTGGCGGGAGGCGTGGGCGTTAAGGTCCCCCTCGACGAGACCTGGACATATGACCTCGAAGGCGTGGAGAACGCCATCACCGACAAGACCCGCATGGTCCTGCTGTGCAATCCGAACAATCCGACCGGAACGTTTCTGTCCACTCCAAGCATCCGCGAGTTCCTCTCGAAAATAGCGGATAGAGGCATTCTCGTGGTCATCGACGAGGCGTACCGTGATTTCGTTACGACCGAGCCGTTCGATGAGTCCTCGAAGCTTGTGGACGAATTCGACAACGTGGTGCTGCTGCGCACCTTCTCCAAGGCGTTCGGCATGGCGGGCCTGCGTCTTGGCTATGGCATCGCGCGGCCCGAGATCGTCGATGCGGTCAACAAGGTCGTCGCCGAATTCTCCGTCTCCTCGCTATCCCAGGCGATCGGCACTGCCATGCTGCGGGACGAGACGATCATGTCCGACCTGAAGCACAAGAGGGACATCATCGTCTCCGAACGCGAGGAGTACGAGCGGTTCCTTCGGGACAGGGGCATCGGATTCATCGCCTCTCAGGCGAATTTCATCATGATTCCGGGCAGGTCCATGGAGCTGTTCGCCAGATTCAGACGGCACCAGCTCATCGTGAGGCCGTTCGATTCACCCGATGGGATCCGCATCACGGTCGGCACGCCCGAGCAAATGGAAAAAGCGCGGGAGGTTTGGCAGTGAGATCCATAGCGGTATTGACCTCACCGGAAGTACCGATTCCGGCCAAGGGCCTCGCGATAATCAAGTCCCTTCCGTGCGAAACCACGGTCTGCGTTCCAGACGATGCCATTGAAGCGATGGAACGGGCCGAAGCATGTTTCGTATGGGACACGGACCTGACGGGATACATCGAATCGAACTGGCGGGCATTCGCCCATCTGGAATGGATGCACGTCGCGGTGACGGGAGTGGATTCCTTTCTGTTCCCCTCGCTCGTCGAGTCCGATGTCACCATGACGAACGCCGCCGGAATCTACAACGATTCCATTGCGGAATTCGTGTCCTTCTGCGTCCTTTCCCAATCCAAACGCTCCCGACTGCTGGAGGCCCAGCAACAAAAGCACGCGTGGAGCCATGCGACCAGCACGGCCGTAAAGCATTCGAACGCCGTGATCTACGGCGTCGGCAGCATCGGACGGACCGTCGGACGGACGCTTGCGGGCCTCGGCATGAACGTAAGGGGAATCGACCCGTACACCAATGTCGCCGAAGGATTCGAATGCATCTACCGTACCGAGGAAATGAACGAGGCCGCGTCATGGGCGGACCATTTCATCATCTGCGCCCCGCTGACGGAACAGACCCGTCACAGTGTGAACAGTGGCGTGTTCAAAGCCATGAAGCCCACCTGCCATTTGGTGAACGTCGGCCGTGGGCCAATTGTGGACGAACGGTCCCTGATAGAGGCTATCGAATCCGGCCAAATCGGCTCGGCGAGCCTTGATGTGTTCGAGAAAGAACCCCTACCAGCCGACAGTCCGCTATGGGATATGGACAACGTCCGCATCACCCCTCATATATCCGGAGACGCCGGAGATTTCGAGCTTGCGCTCATCCATCAGTTCGCGGATCTCGCGGATTTGTGGCTCGACGGAAAATCCTTTCCCCTCATCGTTGATAAAAGGGAAGGATACGCGGTTCGCGCCGCGTAGAAATGGAACAGATCCGGCGTTCACGATTCGGCCAGCCATTTCATTCGACTCGCATCCGCCACGTAATCGGGCATGCAAGGCCGCCGCACGGCATATGCCGGCCAAGCAAGACGAACCACGCATCTCGCAGCAGAAGTCAGCACGAACGAAATAGCCAACACAGTTGACCATGCGGTTCGCCATCCCCATGTCCTCGGCCAGCCTGTCGGCGTATTCGACGGCACAGCGATGCGTGGCACAGCGTGTTCTTCCCGAATCTCAAGGTCGACGCCCTTCGCAGACGATGACTCTCATGGGCGCCAACAAGAAACGATGTAAGACCATCGCGGCGTGGATGCCAGCACGTGCGTCGTCCACAGTACGAGGGATGAATCTGTGATCGTCACGTCCGCTGTCGGGCTTCCCAAGGAATAGCCATGAGAGGGCGCGCTCCAAAGGCGTGCGCCCTCTCATGGGAATGGAATGGAGGATGAAGCAAGCGGCCTTTCTATCTGGCCATGACCCCCGTTCTCGCGATTGATCCCAGCCAGTCCAGGGATGGCTTCGGATGGCGTTCGAAGGTGTCCCTGTCCCAGGAGGCCAGGCCGAACGTCGGGGTGAACGAGCCCCATTCGTAGTTGTCGAGCAGGGACCAGTGGAGGTATCCCCTCACGTCGATGCCGTCGTCCATCGCGTCGTGCATGCCGGCTATGGCGCCGAAGGTGTAGTCGATCCTCCGGCGGTCATCGGCAGTGGCGATGCCATTTTCGGTGACGATTATCGGCGTGCGTTTGGCGACGTTCCAAGTATGGCGGATGGCGATGCCCAGCGCCGGCGGGAAGTACTCCCAGCCGGTGAGGGTGCGTTCCGCGTCCTCGGGGACCGGCACGGGGCCATCCTTGCCGATGAAGGTCCTCAGATAGGCCTGCACCCCAATGAAGTCATCCCCGGCCGCGGCCTCGGTGAAGTAGTCCTCGCGCGGGTACTGGTATTCCTCCATCTCCCGTTCGCATCCGGGCATGGCGTGGAACGCCTGGCAGGCGATGGTCCACCCGGACTTGATACGCGGGTTCTCGGACAGTATTTCCCTGGCTTTCCTGTGCGCTTTGACGAGCGTGGCGGAGATGTCCGGATCGGGCGCGGGCAGCGAGGCGGCCACGAAGTCGCTGCCTTCGGTTCCGCCACGGGTCAGCGCGACCATGTTCGGCTCGTTAATGGTGCAGACCCAGGTGACGTCGTGGAGGATCGGCATCACGTACCGCACGTACCGGGCGAAGTAGTCGACGGCATCGGCGTTGAGCCATCCGCCCTTGGTGGCGAGCCACAGCGGCAGTGTCATGTGGTTCAGCGTGACCATGGGCTCGACGCCGTTCTCGTGGCACGCGTCGATCATTTGGCGGTAGTGCAGCAGCTGCGCTTTGGAGAAGCAGCCCTCCGCGGGCTCGATGCGGGCCCATTCGATGGAGAAGCGGTACATGCCCAATCCGGCGTCGGCGAGCATTCTGATGTCCTCGCCGTAGCGGTGGTAGCTGTCGGCCGCGTCTCCCGACGGTTCGCTGAGATCCGTGCGTTCGGCATGCTCCCTGGCCCACCAGTCGCTCGCGACGTTGTTCCCTTCGATCTGGTGCGCGGCCGTGGACGCGCCCCAGATGAATTCCGGCGGGAACTCGTATTGTTCTTTCATGACATGTCTTTCTATTTGATGCCCGTTCCGGCGACGCCCTGGATGAAGTAGCGCTGCAGGAATACGAACAGGAGGAGGATCGGGGTGACCACCAGTACCGCTCCGGCGAGCAGGACGCTGTAGTTCGTGGCGTTCTGGCCGGTGGAGTAGAGGGACAGTGCCACGGGCAGCGTGTACTTCTCCTCGGTCTGGGCCGCGACCAACGGCCACAGGAAGTTGTTCCAGGAGGACAGGAACGTGAGGATGGACAGCGTCGCCAGCGGCGGCCCGCACTGGGGCAGGACGATCTGGAAGAATATGCGCAGCTCACCGGCGCCGTCGACCCTCGCGGCCTCCATCAGCGCGTCGGGGATTCCGGAGATGAACTGTCTCATCAGGAAGACTCCGATGGGCTGGCACAGGAACGGCAGGATGAGCGCCGCGTAGGAGTTCGCGAGTCCCATGTTCGAGATGATCACGAACAGGGGGACGAACGTGGCCACGCTCGGAACCATGAGCGTCACCATGACGGCGCCGAACAAGATGTTCTTGCCGGCGAAGTCCATCTTCGCCAGGGCGTATCCGACCATGGAGCAGAGCACCATGTTCCCGAGGACGGTGATCACGGCGACGACCATGCTGTTGGTGAAGTAGGTACCGAAGTTCAGTTCCCCGAACCATTTCGCGAAGTTTGCGAGCGAGGCGTGCTCGGGCAGGAGCTTCGGCGGTTTGGCGAGGATCTCCCTCTGGGTCTTCAACGAGCCCAGCGCCATCCACAGGAACGGGAAGATCCAGAAGACTCCGATCACCGCGAGGACGCAGTAGGAGAGTCCACGCCCCTTGACGAATCGGCGCCAGAGCGACTGCTTGTTGCTTTGCGGCCTCGAGGCCGCGACTGTCGTGGCTGTCATCTCAATCCTCCTTGAGAATGCGGAACTGGAGCACGCTGACCAGCGCGATGATGATGAACAGCACCCAGCTGGCTGCGGAAGCGATTCCGTACTGTCCGAAACCGAACTTCTGGTACACGTAGTACGCGGCGGAGAGCGTCGAGTCGAGCGGCCCTCCCTGGGTCATCACGAAGGATTCCTCGAAGAACTGCAGGTAGGCGACGGAAAGGAGCACGGCTCCCAGCAGCAGCGTGGGCTTGAGCAGCGGAAGCGTGATGCTGCGGAAGGTGCGCCATTTGCCCGCGCCGTCGATGGCCGCGGCCTCCTTCAGCTCCTCGGGGATGGCCTGCAGGCCGGCGAGGAAGATGATCATCAGCGTTCCCATGTTGCGCCAGATGGTCATGACCATCAGCGCGGGCAGTGCGTAGCGGGTGTCGTGCAGCCAGTCCGGTCCGGCAATGCCGAAGACGGCCAAGAGCGAGTTGAGCAGGCCGTCCTTCTGGAGGATGTACCTCCACACGACGGAGACTGCGACCACACTGGCGACGACCGGCGCGTAGAACACCGCCCTGAAGAACGCGTTGAGGTGCTTGGATCCCTTGTTGAGGGCCACCGCGAACGCGAGGGCGATCACCATGGTGATCGGCAGGCCGACGAGCACGAAGATTCCGGTGACGCCCAACGCGTGCAGGAAGCGACGATCGTGGAACAGTGCGATGTACTGGTCCAGTCCGACGAAGTTGACGTTGAACGGGGTGCGGAGGTCCTTGGAGGTGATGTCGGTGAAGGACATCGCCATCGAGGACAGGAGGGGGATCAGCATGAATACGCAGAACACGACCACGAAGGGCAGCGCGAATCCCCATGCGAGAATCGTGCGACGGCGGCGGAGAACGTTGCCCGAGCCCTCCGTCTTCGTCTTTCTTGTTCCGAGGCTCATGGGATCAGTTCCCGGTTCCGATGGAGTCGGCTTCGGACTGCAGGTTCTTCAGCCCCTCGTCGACGGTGACCTGTCCCTTGTTCATCTGCTCGAGGATACGATCCGCGGCGGAGGATACCTGGGCCCAGGTGGACAGCGCCGGCGGAGCCATGGTGTTCTTCAGCTGGTCGCCGAATGCCGAAAGCTTGTCGTTGCCGGAGAGCGCGTCATCGTCCCATGCCTTCTGGGAAGCGGGCAGATCGGAGGACTTCTTGTACCATTCGGCCTGCACCTCGGGTTTGCTGGCCCACTGGATGAACTTCCACGCGGACTGCTTGTTCTTGGAATCCTTGAACGTCACAAGGTCGCAGCCTCCGACGAAGGACGTGGCGGGACCCGAGGATTCGTCCATCGACGGCAGGACGACGGTGGCGTACTTGGATTCGAATCCGTCGCCGCCCAATTCGTTGATCTGGCTGACGGCGGTCGGCCCCTGCAGCATCATCGGAGTGTCACCGGACACGAAGTTCGCTATGTCGGCACCGGAGCTTACGTCGGCGTTGACGTTCGCGACGCCGTCCTTGTAGAGACTGGTGGTAAAGTTCAGTCCCTTCTTTATGCCAGTATCTTCGAAAGTCCATTTCGTCTGTTCCTCGTTAGTCAAGGACGCCCCGGCCGAGTAGGAGAACGGCAAAGTTCCGAGGAACGCGTCAGTGCCAGATGAATTGAGGCTCATGCCATATTTGACCCCGTCGACCTTCTGCATGTCCTTGGCCATCCGCTTAAGCTCATTCCAAGTCTTCGGAGCTTTGTTCCAACCAGCCATCCCGGCAATGTCGGTACGGTAGTACAGCACTCTGGTGTCGATGTACCAAGGCACGCCGAGCTGTTTCCCGTCGACCTGGCCGGCAGCCCTAGACCCGTCGGAGAAGTCGGACATGTCGAGGTTGTCAGGCACGGTGGAGAACGAGTTGGAGAAATCGGCCATCCAGGTGGTGCCCATCTGCGCAAGGTCGGGGCCATTGCCCGCGGCGATGGCGGTCTGGAGCTTGTCGTGCGCGGAGGACCACGGAATCGCGGTGACCTTGACCTTGACGTCGGGGTTCTCCTTTTCGAATCCCTTGACGAAATCGCCCAGCAGATCGCCCTCGTTGCCCATGGCCCAGATGGTCAGGTCGCCGGTGGCCTTGCTTGAATCGATGGTCTTGACCGCATCGGAATCGGAATCCGCGTTGTTCGCGGACCGTCCGCACGCGGACATACCGGCAATCATCGCCACACTGGCCATGCCGGCCACGACCGCTTTGAAAAATGGCTTCCTCATTGAAATCTCCTTTGATTCATATCAATCTAACCGCTTAGATTGATATTACAATTTAAGCGCTTAGATTTAAGGAAGTCAAGGCGACACGCCCATATGATTTATGCGCTTAGATTTTTTGATTGCATCCGCAGCTGCCGCGCACAATGAGGCGGACCGGGAGTACTCGTCTTTCAGCCTTCTCCCAAGGCTCCCCGTTCCTGGAAAGCAGCATGCGAGCCGCCTCGCGCCCCATGTCCTCCATGGGCTGGCGGACGGTCGTCAGCTGCGGTTCCATCAGCCGTCCGGCGAGGATTCCGTCGAATCCGGTGACGATGACGTCGTCGGGAACCCGGACACCGGCCTCCTCGAGGAGTCTGATCACGCCGAAGGCGGTCTGGTCCGTGCCGCAGACCAAGGCCTGCGGCAGTCTGCCGGATCCTATCGCCTCGCACAAACCCACCATGTATTCATCGGACGTGGCGAAAGAGTCATCCAACAGAGCCCCTTTGGAGTCTAGCCCGCGTTCCTCGAGGTATTTTTTAAACGCGTCATAGCGCGAGACGACGTCATCAGCGTCGGTACCCCTCGCGCACGCTCCACCATTGACACCACCGACGAATGCCATATCGTTGATATGGTGGACTTCGACAAGATGGTCGACGATCTGCCTCATGCCCGATGCGTTATCGCATTGCAGGTATGCGGCAGGCAGTTTTTCATCGCCCACACCCACCATTACAAGCGGAATGGTCTTCGCCAACATGGAAAGAGGAAGCGTATCGTTATATCCACTTGGCATCAGCGCCAGACCATCAACGCGACCGGCGATATCCGTTACCGATCTGTGATCATCCCTTTCCGAGGCGGCTCCCATAAGTATTCCCTTGCCACTCTTCCAGCATTCGAGTTCGAAACCACGAAGCACCTCATCAACGTATAACGGATATACAAGAACGTTGGGTTCGTCACCGTCCAGAGGCTCGTCGATGGATCTGGGGGAAACATCAGGCCAATCATCCTCAAGGTTGCTTCCCTGAGGTCTTTCCAGCAGCATATCGAACGCGTACATGCCCAACGTGCCCGTCCTGCCTTTGGCAAGGCTACGTGCGTTGCCGCTGGGAACGTAGCCAAGCTCCTCGGCGACCCTGAGGACCTTGGCCTTGGTATCATCCTTCACTTTGTCGGGATGCCTGAAGGCGAAGGAGACCGTCGCGGTAGACACACCCGCCTTCTCTGCAACGTCATACACCGTAACTCTTGCCATAAGACCAGTCTAAGCGCTTTGATGCATGGGACACACACGAGGTCCCAAAACCATAGTTTTTCCGGTCTTCTAACAGGAATCCGCGGCGCCGAAGAGAAAAAACCAGGAGTGGAAAGGATTTCCATGCCCCTGCGGGAGACCTGGGAATCAGATGGAAATCAAGGATGGAAAGACGGGGTCCCCGGAAGCCAAGCCCCACGGGAGTCCCGGAAGGAAGAAGGAAATACGGGAAATAAAAAAGCCCTTCCGGGAACCCGCATGGGGTCAGCCGGAAGAACCGGGAGGAGGAACAAAAGATTCGGGGATAAAAAATGGGGTTCCCGGAGCGTAAGCTCGACGGGAACCCCCAACGTGTGAAGCGGCGGCGTGCTACTCTCCCACACCCTCTCGAGTGCAGTACCATCGCCGC
>ENA-OUPO01000282-OUPO01000282.1-human-gut-metagenome-genome-assembly--contig:-NODE-282-length-25809-cov-17.1451_pt1 | contig 25809 bp, 19 predicted proteins | sample MGYA00237940_ERZ548809 | MGnify/ENA primary metagenome ERZ548809 (study PRJEB26490, sample SAMN05194695) | human gut metagenome | biome: terrestrial biome; feature: human-associated habitat; material...
TCCCGCTGGCCGAGGAGACCCGCTTCATCGCCACCATGAACTACGGCTACGCCGGTACCCGGGAGCTGAACGAGGCCCTGACCTCCCGCTTCGTGGTCATCCAGATGCCCACCATCACCCAGGACAACCTGGAAAAGCTGCTGCGGGCACAGTTCCCGGATCTTGCTGCGAAGTACGCCCACCAGTTCGCCCTGCTGTTCCTCGACTTGCAGAAAAAGTGCGACAGTGCGGAAATTTCCACCAAGGCACTGGACCTGCGCGGCATGCTGGACGCGCTGCGCCTGATCCGCCGCGGCATCCCCGCAGGGGCCGCGCTGGACATGGGCATCACCAACAAGGCCTTTGACAGCTACGAGCAGGGCCTGATCCGCGACGTGATCGCGGCCCGCATCCCGGCCAAACTGGATGCGGCCAAGCTGTTTGCCTGATGGAAGCCCAGAGCTACACCGCACAGGAGCGGCGGGCGGCCAACCAGGTCTGGGCGGCTGCGGGCGCCTATGGCTTTGAGCCGCTGTTTCTGGCCCACAACACCGACGGCACGGTGGATTTTTACATGAACACCATCGTGGGCCTTGTGCACAAATATTACGGTGACAAGTTGATAAACAGCATCTTCGACCGCTGGGCGGGCGATCTGCGGCAGGCCATGCTGGACGATCTGGCCTGGCTGTATCTGGAAAACGCGGCCTACCGGCTGGAGCTGCCCCACCGCCCGGTGCTGGAAGCGCTGCGCTATTCTCACGCCGACTACTTTTTTGCCATCCAGTACAAACTTTCCCGGCAGGAGTGGATGGCCAGGAACCAGCTGGTGTACACCATGCAGGCGGCCCGCTGGCGCAGCGTGCTGGGGCGCAATCTGCCCGTGATGACCCCCTACGAGAGCGGGTTGTTCCGGGCGCTGGCCCCGGACACCGCCCCGCAGCCGGACCAATTGCAGGACGCCCTGCTGGCCGTGTACGCAAGGTTTGACCTCTTCGACGGCACCGTGCATCCGAAAGCGGCGCTGCACCTGCATCTGGACGGCCTGCTGGCCACCCTTGCCACCAAGGCCCTGCCCACCCAGATGATCAAGACCGACCGGGTGACCGTGGAGCACTCCAACGCCGTGGACGCCGCCGGCAGCGGCCCCAGCGTGGACAAACGGCAGGCCCACATCACCCTGAAGCAGAACGCCGCGCAGGACCGCGCCTACATCGAGAGCTGCTTCGGCCGCTCCCTCTACCCGCCGGAGCGGCTGCGCAAGGCCGAACAGGAGCTGTGCACCGGGGTGCATCTGGGGTGCCATTTGTGGTTCAGCGCGGGCGTGCCCAGCCCGGAACAGGCCCCCACCCCGGAGGCCCGGCATCTGGCCGAACAGGCCGAGCTGCAGGCCGACCGCAACCGCGCCTACTACGCCAAAAATCAGGAGCTGCACCGCAGCGTGGTGCTGCGGCTCACCGAGCAGATCCGCAACTGCATCCTGGTGCATCAGCAGCCCAACGCGCGGGTGGCCCGCAGCGGCAATGTGGACCCCGGGCGGGTGTGGCGCGCCCCGCTTTTGAACGATGACCGGGTGTTTTTGTGCGCCGAAGAGGAAAATCACCCCGCCTTTACGGTGGACCTGCTGCTGGACGCTTCCGCCTCCCGCCTGCACTGTCAGGAGGTCATCGCGGCGCAGGGGTCCATCCTGGCCGAGAGCCTGGCCAACTGCGGCATCCCGGTGCGGGTGAGTGCCTTCAGCAGCCTGCGGGGCTACACCGTGCTGCGGGTGCTCAAGGACTTTGCCGACAAGAACCGCCAGAACATCAACCGGTATTTTGCCTCCGGCTGGAACCGCGACGGCCTGGCCCTGCTGGCGGCGGGCGATCTGCTGGACTTTGCCCCCGGCCCCGCCCCGCGGCACCTGCTCATCCTGCTGACCGATGCTTCCCCCAACGACAGCCGCCGCATCCCGCCCAGCCCGGAAAACCCGCTGGGCTGCGGCTACGAGGACGCCGCCGGTGTGGCCGACGCGGCCGCCCAGGTGCGCATGCTGCAGCGCAAGGGCATCCGGGTGTCGGCAGTGTTCATGGGCGAGGACCGCTCCGCCGCCGACGCTGCCCGCATCTATGGTAAAAATATGGCCCGCATCCGCGGCATGGACCAGCTGGCCCGCGCCGCCGGCCGCCTGATCCAGAACGAGATCCGGGAGCTGGGAGATTGAGAGATCGCCTTCCCCTTTTGGGGGAAGGCTTTTTTGTTGTCCGGCGCACAACCGCTTCGGGCATTTTACAACCAATCGTCGCGTTGTATTTTGGAGCAGTTCCGGGGTGTTCGCAAAAATCTGGTTGTTTTTGCAAACTTTTAGTTGTTTTTTGTCGCAGTTTATGCTATACTATGTTCAGACGAACCACAGGAACACGCGATGTCCCCCGCAGTGCACGGCGGCGGCCCGCGTTGGAAGTCCTTTGAATACAACACTTTGCTGTCAGTCGAACCATTCAGGGAGGAACGTATCATGGATGCCAACCGCTACTTTACCGCCATGCACAACGCCATGTCATCCCGTCTGCCGGGGGCGCAGCTTCTGGCCGCCGTGCGCCTGCAGGATCTCTGCGGCAACGACGCCTACCTGGAAGTCCGGCGGATGCCCGGGGAGCACTGCGCCACCGTGTGTTACTCCACGATGGGCCGCAGAGGACTGAACTTCCAGCTGTTCCGCAAGGGGTGGATGCTCTGCCACAACGAGAGCGGCCAGCTCACCGGGCAGTTCCCCGCCAAGGCCGAGAGCCTGCTGGAGGACACCGACTTCCACGCCTGCTGCCGCGAGGACCGGCTGGACGCTGCCCGCACCGACCGCATGGTGCAGGAGCTGGAAACGCTGGCGGGCACGGACTGCGATCTGCCTTTGCCCCGTGACGCCCGCACCGGGGCCGTCATCACGGTGGACAGCTTTGTGGGCCGGGGTGCCCACTGGAGCTACAGCACCCTGAGCAAGGCCCCCTGCCTGCCGGTGGCTGCCATCCTGTACTGGCTGGCCGACAGCCTGGCCGGAGCCGAGCGCCGCACCCTGCAGGCCGACCCGGAGGCTGCCCAGCTGGCCGCACAGTGGCAGAGCGGCACGGTGGAGATGTTCTTCCACCCGGCCGTACCGGCTGCCGCCCAGCTGCAGACGCAGCCCCAGACCCCGCCGGTGAGCCGTCCGGCACGCCCGGCCCCCACCTGCGCCCGCTCCAAAAGCTGGCAGAGCATTCTGGCCGTGATGGCGAGCATGTAAAAAGGCTCCCCCTTGCGGGAGAGCCTTTCTATGATAAATTCTTATTCCAGATAGGGGTCCAGCAGCTTGTCCACGGTCTGGCTGCGCTTGGGCGCGGGCTTTTTCACCACGCGGCCCCGGCAGGCCACCAGCTCCAGATGCTGCAGCGCCCGCAGGTCATCCAGCGGGTTCTGACGGGTGACGATGAGGTCCTCGCTCTTGCCCACTTCCAGCGAGCCGGTCACGTCCCCTACCCCGGCCAGCTGCGCGTTGCGCAGGGTGGCGGTATACAGGGCAAACTGGTTGCTCACGCCGCAATACTTGTGGAAGTAGCACAGCTCCCGCCAGAAGTCGTACTGGGTGATGTAAGGGCAGCCCACGTCGTTGCCAAGGCCCACCGGGATGCCGTTGGCCAGCGCCGTTTTGGCGCTTTCCACGATGCCGTCAAACACGATCCTGCCGTTGTACCGGTCTTTTTCCGACGCACCGGACACTGCCGTGTCAAACAGCGCATAAGGCAGCGCCGGGGAAATGGTGGTGCACAGGAACGCGCCGTGCTCCTTGTACAGTTTTACCGTTTCTTCGTCCATTTTTGCGCCGTGCTCGATGGAGTCCACGCCGTTTTCCAGCGCAACCTTCACCCCTTCGGGCGATTCGGTGTGGGCCGCCACGGGATAGCCCATGGCGTGGGCCTGATCGCACACGGCCTTTACCATCTCCGGCGGCATCTTCAGCGCGCCGGGGGTGCCCTTTTCGGCGGCATCCAGCACGCCGCCGGTGATCATCAGTTTGACAAGGTCCACCCGCTGGGTGCTGGCCCTGGTGAGCTGGGTCAGGGCCTCGCCGTTGTTGTGGGCCGCCACGGCCACCGAGCCTGCCATGTGGCCGCCCGGCACCGAGATGCCCTCGTTGGCGGCCAGAATGCGCGGGGCCAGGATCTTCCCGGCCTGGGCATCGTCCCGGCAGCGGGTGTCAAAATCCGCGATGCCGCCCACGGTGCGGATGGTGGTCACGCCGCCCAGCAGCTCCAGCTTTGCATAGCTGCACACCATGCGGTAGGCCACCGCACGGGTCAGGCCGTTGCTCAGAATTTTACGCACCAGCGCCGCATTATCCCGCGGCTTTGCGCTGGGCTTGCCGTTGCCCGCCAGATGCACATGCAGGTTGATGAGGCCCGGCATCACATAATTGCCGTGGAGGTCGATGACCTCATAGCCGTCCAGGTCGGTGCCCTCGTCCGCAACGGCGGTGATGACACCGTCCTCGCACAGCAGCACCTTGTGGGCCTGGGGTTCCATATGCTGGGTGCCGTCCAGCAGAATGCCATTGATATATGCCCGCTTCATGGTCGTTTCCTCGCTTTTACACGACAGCTGTCGTTTTTTCTTCCAGTATAGCACGTTCGTGCCCCGGGTGCAATCGGGCGCACAAAAAGGGCAGGCAAAGGTTTTGCCCCTGCCTGCCCTGTTGCTCTTAGATGCGGCTGAAACCGTGCCTCCCCGCCCGTACCGACAAAAGCCGATACGGAGGCTTTTAGATGCATGCGCGATTGCATTGCTGCATTTTATCAAAGCCTTAACCTCATCCATAACCTTGATCAAATAACAAAACAACCCAAATTTGTAACCTTGTACCAGAACCTTATGGCTCTCCCAGATTCAAATAAAAACGCATTCACCCCGGAATATCACGGTCACCCCTCCAGCTCCACTTCAAATTCCAAAAGCAGATTGGCGCGGTCCAGCGTCAGCTGCAAAGCCGTCAGCTGATCACTGACACGGCGGTACTCCTGTTCCACCTGTTCTGCATCGTAGTTGCGGCAGGTCATTTCCGGAGTGTTGCTGCCATAGCCGGGGGATGTGCGCACCAGCAACGGCACCTGCTTCATCTGTGCCAGACGCTGCTTCTTTTTTGTCAGCATTGCCATGCGCACCAGTGCCTCGTCGATGGTAAACCCAAATCCCTCCAACACAGTGGTGGTATTAAACACGTTCACTGCATGACGCAGCACAGCGATCTTCTGGTTCAGCGCATCCATCTGCTGCTGCATCCGAGCAAAGTCGTAGTTTGCGGGCAGCGGTTCCTCATTGATTCCATAGGTCGTTCTGCTTTCCGCTTCTTCTTTTTTCAGCAGCCCCTCCAGGTCTTCGTTCCATGCTTTGATCATTTTATTTGCGCCTGCGGATGTCAATTTCATGCGTTGTCCCTCCCTGTCGTTTTTTCTTTCAGTATAGCACATTCGTGCCCCGGGTGCAATCGGGCGCACAAAAAGGGCAGGCAAAGGTTTTGCCCCTGCCTGCCCTTGAACCATTTTCCGGTTTACTGTGCTGCGGCTTCGCTGGAAGCAGCCTCGGAAGAAGCGGCCTCGCTGGATGCGTCAGCGGCGACGTTTGCGGCGGGGCAGCGCGAAATAGTAGCCGAAGGCCGTGCCGCACAGCCCGCCCACGATGTGCATGAAGTTGGCCACGTTGTCGTGCACGAGGATGATGTCGTACACCTGCTGGCCGAAGTACAGCGCCGCTACCAGCAGCATGGTGACCGGGATGCCGCCGGAAAAGCCCGCCAGCGACGACAGCATGATGAGCATGAACACGATGCCCGACGCCCCCAGCAGCCCGGTGCGGGGGAACAGCACGCATTGCAGCACGCCGGTGACCAGCGCCGTGAACACGATGCCGCCCAGCAGGGCCTTGCTGCCGTATTTTTCCTCCATGGGCGGGCCCACCACCAGCAGCAGCAGCATGTTGTTCAGGAAGTGCTCCCACCCGGCGTGGCCCAGCACATGGCCGAACAGCCGGATGTAGAACAGCGGGTCCTTGAGCGACGAGCGGTAGACGCAGAACAGGTGCATGGTGGTCCAGCCGCCGGTCCAGTCGTCGAGGAACAGCACCAGCAGCGACAGCAGAAAAAAGGTGAGGATCACCGGGGAGTTGTATTGAAGCTCCAGCTTGAATCTTGCCTTTTTCGTAACGATACGATCCTTTCTCTCTTATACTGTAGGGGGTCAGCCGCGGGTCTGCAGCCAGTAGGCACCCATGCTCTGGCCGGGCTGGCCGGTGACTTCCTGGTCCAGGTAGGCCCCCAGGCCCCAGGCGGCAGGCTGCCAGGCGTTGGCGGCCTCCACGGTGGGGTACTCCACCTCGGCGTACCAGAACTCCGTGGGCCGGCCTGCGTCCACATGGTTCACTTCCAGCGCGCTGCCGTCCGGCAGGCGGTAGGTGCGGCGGGTCTTGGGGATGAGCGGTTTGCCGATGATCTTGTGCTCCAGCTCCTCAAACAGTTCTTTGTCGATGCTGCGCTCGATCTCCTCCCGGGCAAGGCCGCCCTCGCTCTTGAAGCAGAGCACATAGTCGGTCCTGCCGCCCGCAAGGGCTTCCTCCCGGATGCGCACCGTGGGCCGCACACTGATGTAGCCCTGCCGCATGGCAAATTCTTCCTCCATGGGCAGGCCCTCCGGCCAGCCGGTCACCATCCATTTGCGTTCGATCTCCATTGCAGATCCCCTCTTTCCGGTCTTTTTTGGAAATTTCTTATTTATAATACCATGGATCTATGGTATTATAAAGGGGTGAATTTGAAAAGAGCAACCAAGGAGATCTCCATGAAAGAACGCGCTTATCCTGTATACACCGTCAACAAACACGCCGAGGGCCTGCTGGTGGGCGGCCACCCCTGGGTGTACGAGAACGACATCCTCCACGCCCCGGACACCGAACCCGAAAATGGCGCCCTGGCCGATGTGGTCAGCCCCAAGGGGGCGTACCTGGGCACCGGCTTCGTGTCGCTGCACAGCAAGATCCGGGTGCGGCTCATCAGCCGCAACGCCAACGACACCTTTGACGCCGCTTTCTGGCGCCGCCGGGTGGAGTACGCCTGGGCCTACCGCAAGACCGTGCTGGAGCCCGCCGACCTGACCGCCTGCCGTGTCATCTTTGGCGAGGCTGACCAGTTCCCGGGCCTGACTGTGGACCGGTTCAACAATATCCTTGTCACCCAGACCCTGAGCGTGGGCATGGAAAAGCTCAAGCCCATCCTCTTCCCCCTGCTGGCGCAAGTCCTGCGCGCTGACGGCCAGACCATTGAGGGCATCTACGAGCGCAACGACGAGGCTCTGCGGGCCAAGGAGGGCCTGGCACAGAACAAGGGCTGGTTTGACCTGCCCGGCGAGACGCACCCCGACAGCACCCAGACTGAGATCTGCGAGAACGGCGTGTTCTACCACGTTGATTTTGAGAACGGCCAGAAGACCGGCTTTTTCCTCGACCAGAAATACAACCGCCGGGCTGTGGCCCGCATTGCTGCCGGGCACACCGTGCTGGACTGCTTTACCCACACCGGCAGCTTTGCGCTGAACGCCGCCAAGGGCGGGGCTGCCCGGGTCACTGCCGCTGACATCAGCGCCGAGGCCATTGCCATGGCCCAGCGGAACGCCCAGCGCAACAACCTGACCAATATGGATTTTCTCTGCGAGGACACCTTTGAGCTGCTGCCCCGGCTGGAAAAGGAGGGCCACCCCTACGACTTTATCATCCTTGACCCGCCGGCCTTTACCAAGGCCCGCCGCACGGTGGAGAACGCCATGCGCGGCTACAAGGAGATCAACTACCGCGCCATGAAGCTGCTGCCCCGGGGCGGCTATCTGGCCACGGCCAGCTGCTCCCACTTTGCCACCGAGGAGCTGTTCATCAAGATGCTGAAAGCAGCGGCGAAGGACGCCCACCGCCAGCTGCGGCAGATCGAGGTGAAGCAGCAGGCCCCGGACCACCCCATCCTGTGGGGCGTGCCGGAGACAAATTACCTCAAGTTCTTTTTGTTCCAGGTGATCTGACCATTTAGAATGCCCTCCGCTTCGCTCTGGGCATATTTAAAGGAAATATTATTTTTATATTGGCGTTTGGACGGGTTGCGGCTCCCAGCGTCTGCCGCGGCCCTTGAGCGGGCCTTGCATCCTGCTGGCCGCTGCCCCAACAGCTCCTCCCTGTTTCCGCCACAGGCGGCGGTCGTCGCCGTTGCACGTCCTGCGGAGCTTGTCGGGGTTTAGACCCCTCCATCTGCTAACGCAGACCGCTCTGCCACTTGAAAGCCCCACTGGGGCTTTCATTGTTGCACAACCGCGGGACGCTCCAAACACATTTTCACGAGAAGGGCCCTTGCGGAGAAATGCATTTTTTCGCTTCGACCTTTCTTGTGAAAAAGAGGTTCAGAAAAATCCGCAGATTTTTCTTGAACCTCAAAATAAAAAAGAAAGATTCCTCTGAATATGGCCAGAGTGAAACGGCGGCCATTTCAAATGGTCTCTTCTTCCTCAAAAGTCATACCAAGCTCAGTTGTGCCAAAATTCCGGGAGAGCGTTTGTGCAGAATCGTCAGATTTGTCAATTGCCTTTTTGACCCGCCGGGGCTATAATCAAACCATAGACAGCAACGGCGCTGTGGGTCACCTCCTGACTCGCAGCGCCGTTTTTGTTAAGCATAAGGGAAAGCCAACTGAGACATGTAAGGAGTAGGATTTATGGCAGCAAATGTTATGGAGATCTACGGCAGCAAGGTCTTTAACGAGCATGTGATGAAGGAGCGCCTGCCGAGCGCTACGTATAAGAGCCTCAAGAACACCCTGCACAAGGGGTCGCCTCTGGATATCGAGGTGGCCAACGTGGTGGCCAGCGTCATGAAGCGCTGGGCCATGGAGCTGGGTGCCACCCACTACACCCACTGGTTCCAGCCGCTGACCGGCATCACCAGTGAGAAGCACGATGGCTTCGTCAGCCCCGTGGGCGACGGCACCGCCATCATGGAGTTCTCCGGCAAGGAGCTGGTGCGCGGCGAGCCCGACGCTTCCTCCTTCCCCTCCGGCGGCCTGCGCGCCACCTGCGAGGCCCGGGGCTACACCGCCTGGGACCCCACCAGCTACGCCTTCGTCAAGGATGACGTGCTGTGCATCCCCACCGCCTTTGTCAGCTACACCGGCGAGGCCCTGGACAAAAAGACCCCCCTGCTGCGTTCCATGAACGCCCTGTCCGGCCAGGCCGTGCGCATCCTGAAGCTGTTTGGCAAGGATGTGGACTACGTTTCCACCACCGTGGGCCCGGAGCAGGAGTACTTCCTGATCAAGAAAGAGGACTACGAGGCCCGTCAGGACCTGATCCTCACCGGCCGCACCCTGTTCGGTGCGCCCTCTGCCAAGGGTCAGGAGCTGGAAGAGCACTACTTCGGCGTCATCCGCCCCGAGGTGTCCGCGTTCATGAAGGAACTGGACGAGGAGCTGTGGAAGCTGGGCGTGCCCGCCAAGACCAAGCACAACGAGGTAGCTCCCTGCCAGCATGAGCTGGCCCCCATCTTCGACACCACCAACGTGGCCATCGACCACAACCTGCTGACCATGGAGATGATGAAGAAGATCGCCCCCAAGTACGGTCTGGTCTGCCTGCAGCACGAGAAGCCCTTTGAGGGGGTCAATGGCAGCGGCAAGCACAACAACTGGTCCATGTCCACCGCCGACGAGAACCTGCTGGACCCCGGTGACACCCCCATGGAGAACCTGCAGTTCCTGATCTTCCTGGCCGCTGTCATCAAGGCCGTGGATGAGTACGCCGACCTGCTGCGCACCTCCGTGGCCACCCCCGGCAACGACCATCGTCTGGGTGCCAACGAGGCACCTCCGGCCATCATCTCCATCTTTGTGGGCGAGGAGCTGGAGGCCGTCATCGACGCCATTGCGTCCGATTCTCCCTACGCAGGCCCCGTCAAGATGAAGATGGACCTGGGCGTGGACGTGCTGCCCAAGTTCAGCAAGGACACCACCGACCGCAACCGCACCTCTCCCTTCGCCTTTACCGGCAACAAGTTCGAGTTCCGGATGCCCGGCTCCTCCCAGAACCTGGGTGACTGTGACACCATCCTGAACACCGCCGTGGCCAAGGAGCTGAAGGGCTACGCCGACGAGCTGGAGGGTGCTGAGGACTTTACCAGTGCCGCCATCGCCCTGATCAAGCGCACCATCCGTGACCATCGCCGGGTCATCTTCAACGGCAACGGCTACTCTGCCGCGTGGGAAGAAGAAGCAGCCCGCCGCGGCCTGCCCAACAAGAAGAACGCCCCCGCTGCCCTGCCTGCCCTGATCGCACCCAAGAACATCGCCCTGATGGAAGAGTTCGGCGTGCTGACCAAGGTGGAGATGGAGAGCCGCTACGAAGTCGAGATGGAGCACTACGCCAAGGTCATCAACATCGAGGCCCTGACCATGCTGGAGATGGCCCGCAAGCAGCTGCTGCCCGCCGTCAACGCCTACATGAGCGAAGTGGCCAACACCGCCGCTTCCAAGCTGGCCGTCAGCGAGAGCATCAGCGTGCGCAGCGAGACCAAGACCCTGAACCGCCTGTCCGCCGACGCCGACGCCATGAGCGACGCCATCGACACCCTGCAGGATGCCGTGGATGCCGCCAAGGCTCTGCCCTCCGAGAGCGAGAAGGCCGTTGCGTTCCACGACAACGTGCTGCCCGCCATGGACGCCCTGCGTGCCGCCGCCGACGACGCCGAGACCCTGTGCGGCGAGGACTACTGGCCGCTGCCCAGCTACAGCAAGATGCTCTACTACGTCTGATCGCATCGCGTAAAACAGCATCATCCGTAGGCTGCGGAACTTGAATCTGACATTCTCCTTTTCCTATTTCTTACACCAGCCTGAAGACCTGCTTCCGCAAGGGGGCAGGCCTTTGGGCGTTTTATTTGAAGGGGGAAATCAGGAAAGCGCTCCTGCTTTTCCGTTTGACATCCTCGCCCTCTCAGCTTCGCATCCGCTCAGCAGCTCCCCCAAAGGGGGAGCCTCTGGCGCAACCAGAAAGTCTACCGCTCTGCCAAGGGCTCTCCCTTTGGGAGAGCTGGCGAGGAGCAAAAGCGACGAGACTGAGAGGGCGCGCCACCTTCCCCAAAGGGGGCAGGCCTTTGGGCGTTTTATTTGAAAGGAGATCTTTATGCGTTATTCGACCCAACAGGACGTGCTGGACTTCGTGGAGGACAACAACGTCAAATTCGTGCGCTTTGCCTTCTGCGATATCTTTGGCACCCAGAAGAACATCGCCGTGCTGGCCAGCGACCTGCCCAAGGCCCTGGAGGACGGCGTGTGCTTCGACGGCAGCTCCATTGCCGGTTTCATGAAGGTGGAGGAAAGCGACCTTGTATTGCGCCCCGACCTGCCCACCGTGACCATCCTGCCCTGGCGCCCCACCGAGGGCCGGGTGATGCAGTTCTTCTGCGATGTGGAAAAGCCGGACGGCGACCCCTTTGGCGGCAACTGCCGGGGCTTTCTGCGGGAGATGAACCGCCGCTTCCGCAAGCTGGGCCTTACCTGCAACGTGGGTGCCGAGTGCGAGTTCTATCTGTTTGAGAACGACGACCGGGGCCGCCCCACCCGCATCCCCATCGACTTTGGCGGCTACTTCGACGTGGCCCCGCTGGACGCGGGCGAGAACCTGCGCCGCGACATCTGCCTGACCATGGAGCAGATGGGGCTGGCCCCCCAGCACAGCCACCACGAGAGCGGCCACGGCCAGAACGAGATCGACTGCCACTACGCCGGCCCCCTGAAAACAGCCGACAATGTGATGATGTTCAAGCAGATCGTGCGAGCTGTTGCCATGCGCAACGGCATCCACGCCAGCTTCCTGCCCAAGCCCCTGCCGGATCAGGCAGGCAGCGGCCTGCACATCAACCTTTCGCTCTGCATGGACGGCCGCAATCTGTTTGAGGGCGACATTGCCCCGGACAGCATTGCAGGCAGCTTTATGGCAGGTGTTCTGGCCCACAGCCGGGAGCTGACCGTGTTCACCAATCCCCTGCCCAACAGCTACCAGCGCTTTGGCTGTGACGAGGCCCCCCGCTATGTGAGCTGGAGCCGCCAGAACCGCAGCCAGCTGGTGCGCATCCCCCAGGTGAAGGGCGACAACTGCCGCATGGAGCTGCGCAGCCCGGACCCCGCCTGCAACCCGTATCTGGCCATCGGCCTGGTGCTGGCCGCCGGTCTGGACGGCATCGAACACCGCATGGTGCTGCCCCCGCCGGTCAACAAGAACCTGTTCCGCCCCGGCGAGGCCGAGGGCCTTGGGCTGGAAATGCTGCCCGCCACGCTGGAAGAGGCCGTGGCCATCGCCGAGGAAAGCGACTTTCTGCACAAGGTGCTGCCGGAGGAGCTGAGCCGCCGCTACTTTGCCGAGGAGCGTGCCCGGTGCGAGGCCCTGCGCGCCGCCGCCGACCCGGCGGAGTACGAGCGCATCCACTACTTCAACGCCATCTGACCCCTGCAGGAACATGCGTAGGAGAAAGGAGCGGAACGTATGGGACGCGCACTCATTGTAAGCGCCGGTGCCAGCTCCAACGAGTACATCGCCGCCCGGCTGGCCGAGATGGGCTATGCCCGGCCGGTGATCCTGCCCAGCGGGGCCGAGGCCCGGCGCAGGATGCCGGACGCCGACTTTGACCTGATCGTGGTCAACGCCCCCCTGCCCGACGAGTTCGGGCACGAGCTGTGCATGGATGCCGTGGCCGGCACCGACGCGGGCGTGGTGTTTCTGGTCAAGGCCGCACAGGCCGAACAGCTGCTGGCCCCCCTGAACGAGCAGGGGGTGCTGCTGCTGAGCAAGCCCTTCAGCAACACTTTATTTGTGCAGGCCATGCACATGGCCGCCGCCAGCAACCACCGCCTGCAGCGCCTGCGGCAGGAGAACGCCCGCCTGCAGGACAAAATTTCCCAGATCCGTCTGGTGAGCCGGGCCAAGTGCTGCCTGGTGGAGCACGCGCACCTCACCGAGGCCGAGGCCCACCGCCGCATTGAAAAGCTGGCCATGGACACCCGCCGCGACCGCACCGAGATCGCGCAGGAAATCCTTGATTCTTATGAGGATGTGGGTGTATAATACTGGATTGGGAAAATGTATTCTGAATCTGATTTGACCTGATTTTGATAGAGGAGGAAGTATTTTTATGGCAGAAAAGCAAACCAAGTATATCTTCGTCACCGGCGGTGTCGTGTCCGGCCTGGGCAAGGGCATCACCGCCGCCTCGCTGGGCCGCCTGCTCAAGTGCCGCGGCCTGAAGGTGGCCAGCCAGAAGCTGGACCCCTACGTCAACGTGGACCCCGGCACCATGAGCCCCCTGCAGCACGGTGAGGTGTTCGTCACCGACGACGGCACCGAGACCGACCTGGACCTGGGCCACTACGAGCGCTTCATCGACGAGAACCTGAACAAGTACTCCAACCTGACCACCGGCAAGGTGTACTGGAACGTGCTGAACAAGGAGCGTCAGGGTGCCTATCTGGGCCAGACCGTCCAGATCATCCCCCACATCACCAACGAGATCAAGAGCTACATCTACAACATGGCTTCCTCCACCGAGGCCGATGTGGTCATTACCGAGATCGGCGGCACCACCGGCGACATCGAGAGCCAGCCCTTCCTGGAGGCCATCCGGCAGGTGGGCCTGGAGCAGGGCCGCGACAACTGCTGCTTCATCCATGTGGTGCTGGTGCCCTACATCTCCGGCTCCAACGAGTACAAGTCCAAGCCTGCCCAGCACTCGGTCAAGGAGCTGCAGGGCATGGGCGTCAACCCGGACATCATCATCCTGCGCGCCGACGGCAGCGTGGGCACCGATATCCGCCGCAAGATCAGCACCTTCTGCAACGTCAAGCCGGAGTGCGTCATCGAGAACCTGACCATGCCCAGCCTGTACCAGTGCCCGCTGATGCTGCACACCAATGGTCTGGACGACGTGGTGGTGGAAAAGCTCAAGCTGGACGTGCCCCCCGCCGACCTGACCGAGTGGAAGCAGGTGGTGAGCCGCATCGCCACCCGCAGCAAGACCTGCACCATCGCGCTGGTGGGCAAGTACGTCAAGCTGCACGACGCCTACCTGTCGGTGATGGAGAGCCTGTACCACGCAGGCTTCGAGAATGACAGCCAGGTGGAGATCAAGTGGGTGGAAAGCGAGGACCTGACCGACCAGAACGCCTGCAAGGAGCTCTTTGCGGATGTGGACGGCATCATCGTGCCCGGCGGCTTCGGCGACCGCGGCATCGAGGGCATGATCCAGGCCGCCCAGTACGCCCGCGAGAACAACGTGCCCTACTTTGGCATCTGCCTGGGCATGCAGATCATGGTGATGGAGTTTGCCCGGGGTGTGCTGGGCTACGCCGACGCCAATTCCAGCGAGTTCACCCCGGACGGCAAGCACAACGTCATCGCCCTCATGGCCGACCAGCAGGGCAACATCCCCAAGGGCGGCACCATGCGTCTGGGCAAGTACCCCTGCACCGTGGCCCCCGGCACCAAGATGGCCGAGTGCTACGGTCAGGCCGAGATCTGGGAGCGTCACCGCCACCGCTACGAGTTCAACAACGACTTCCGGCAGGAGATGCAGGACGCCGGTCTGGTCATCTCCGGCACCAGCCCGGACGGCCGTCTGGTGGAGACCGTGGAGCTGCCCGGCCGCGCCTTCCATCTGGGTGCCCAGTTCCACCCGGAGTTCAAGAGCCGCCCCAACCGCGCCCATCCCCTGTTCAAGGGCTTCATCGCGGCGGCGCTCAAGTTCCGCACCAGTGCCCAGCGCAGCCTGATGCACCTGTAAGCCAAGAACAAACGAGCCAGTGCGAGTTTTTTCGCACTGGCTTTTTTGTTGGCCTGTTCCGGGCAGGGCGGACGATTTAGAATGCCCTCCGCGTTGCTCTGGGCATATTTAGCGGAAATAAAATTTTTATATTGGCAGTTCAGAAACGCCTGCGGGCGTTTCTGAACTGCATTTTCACGGGAGGGGCCGTTACGGTAAATTGCATCTGACGCTGAAGTTGCATCTCACCGAGAGGGGCCGTTACGGGCAGCCACCATCTCACGGAACCCGCTCCCCTGCGGGGAGCTGTCGCGCAGCGACTGAGGGGCCTTTTAAATCGGCGGAAGCCGAAAATACGGTGAAAAGATCTTCACGCCGAACGGCGTGAATCTTCAGTATTTTCGGCTGGAGCCTACCCCTTTGGGGTCTGAAAGGGGCGAGCAGCCCCTTTCTCGTTGCGGGGAGAGGGGTGTCCAGAGGGAGAGAGGGGGGAGTCGAAACACCCCTCTCACCCTCTGGCCCAGCGGAGCGACCCCGGCGGCGATGCACCTTGCAAAAGGCATCAGACCTGCCCCACGCGACCACCCTCTGTGCGGGAAGCCACCGTCAGATGCCGCTTCTCTCCCCCGCTTTCCCACCCTCCGTATCTTCTTTTTCTGCAATTTTTTGCGTGATTTTCCGTTGTTTTTTCGTTGGAAAGCAGTTGTTGACAGCGTCCAGTTCCGTGTTATACTAAATATAACAACAAAACGTTTTGATGTCGCAAGCTGGCACGCTGAAATGCTGCGATTTGGCCGCAGGCCAACAGCAGCGGATGCAGCTTCCCGGAACGACCCCTCCCGTGAAAAAGCAACTCTGGAAAATCCGCAGATTTTCCAGAGTTGCAAATCTAAAAATTTTATTTCCGCTGCGATTGCCAGAGCAAAGCGGAGGCAATTTCAAATCGTTCACCCAACCAACGAAAGGAGCCTGACCACCCTTGAATCAATCCCCCCTTGACCGCGCAGCCTTCCTGCGCACCCTGCGGCGCTGCCATACCGAAGAGCAGCTGTTCAGCCGCCTGACCTTTGCCTGTCTGGCCCAGTACGACGAAGCCCAGCGCCCGGAGCTGCTGGACGATGTGCGGGGCGCCGCCTACAGCCTGCGTCTGCCTGCCGTGGAGTACAAGACCGACCAGTGGCTCCACCGGTGTCAGGACGCCATCGACACCGACCGCGACGCCTTTCTGGCCGCCGCCAACGCCGAGGCCCGGCGTGAAAACGACAAGATGCGGGCCGCGCAGACCCCCGTCGGGCCGGGCGTGCTGGCCGACGTGCCCCTGCAAAACGTGGACTGGCTGGTCCCGGACCTGCTGCCCCGGGGCGAACTTTCCCTGCTGGGTGCCGACGGCGGCACCGGCAAAGGCCTCTGGCAGGCGCAGTTGATCGCCTGCGTCACCACGGGCAAAACCAGCGGGTTCTTTCCCGTGCCGCCTGCCCAGACCGGCAAGGTGCTCATCCTTGCGGGCGAGGACGACCCCGGCAAGGTGCTCAAGGCCCGCCTGCTGGCCGCCGGAGCCGACATGAACCGGGTGCTCTGCCTCACCGCCGACGACTACTTCCAGCGCACCGGCCAGCCCCTGACCCTCAAGGACGAGGCACTGGCCAAATTTGCCGCCAAGGCCGGGCCGCTGCTGCTCATCGTGGACCCGCTGCAGAGCTTTCTGCCTGCCGGGGTGGAAATGGCCAGCCGCAACCAGATGCGCAGCATCCTGCTGCCCCTCAAGGCCATTGCCGCCGCCCAGCAATGCGCGGTGCTGCTGGTGATGCACTCCAACAAAAAGCAGGGCGTGTCCGACCGGAAGCGTCTGGCCGACAGCTCCGACATCTGGGACATGGCCCGCAGCGTGCTGATGATGGGCCGCAGCAACAGCGACGGCAAAATTTACCTCAGCCACGAAAAGAGCAGCTACAGCCGCCCCCAGCAGACCGTGCTGCTGCACATCGAGGACGTGGAGCTGGACGGCGTCCGGACGGCGCAGGCCGTGTTTGACGGCTACACCGACAAGAAAGACGCCGACTTCATCAAGGAGCCGCGGGTGCGGCAGGCCCAGACCAAGGAGGACACGCGGGACGCCATCCTCAACGTGCTGGCCGAGAGCCGGTTGGGCAGCATGGCAAGCAGTGAGCTGCGCGCCGCCGTCGTGAAGGAGATCGGGTGCAGCGAGCGCACTTATGAACGGGCCTATGCCGACCTCGTGCGGTCTGGCGATGTCAAAAAACATACCATCCGGCAAAAAGACGGCAAAAACAGATGGTATTCCTACTACAGTGGAACAAGTGGCGAAGTTCCAAAATTATAATTTATCTACGTTTAAATTTCAATGTTCGCCAGCTTGGCGGAGTTGCTCCTGCTGGCGGTGTTCCAACTTCGCCAGGCCCACTGGATTCCGCCATGTTGGCGAAGTTGCTTTTTCAACGCTGCATCGTTCAGAAAGTCGAACTTTGCCAGATAACCCGCCTCTCTCAGAGAGTGGCGCAAAAAAAGACCGCCTGCGTGCGGTACGCGGGCGGCCCTTCTCGGTTCCGGTTTACTTTTTCTCCTGCTGTTCCTGCTCCTTGCGCAGCTCCTGGATGCGCTTTTTCTCGCTCTTGACATGGGGCCACGGCCAGCTGAAGCCTTCATTGGCCTTACACCAGCGGGTGAGCGGATAGAACGCGAACGCAAAGCCGAACACATACAGCAGCAGATACAGCAGCGCGTCCAGCGTGACCAGCGCATCCAGTGCGCCGATGACCGCCATCACGCAGCCTGCCTTGAGGAAGAACAGCCCGTTCTGGCGGCCGTATTCTTCAAAATGTTCGGGCTTGACGGCGCGGCGGCCCTGGTCGCCCCACACGCGGGGGTTTTTCATGACCGAGTAACCGTAGAACACCATCATCAGGCCGCAGGTGAGCTGAAATCCAAAAAACATGGCTTGTACCTCGTTTGGTCGTTGTCGTTTCGGGCAGGGAATGATTTAGAATTGCCTCCGCTTGCGCTCTGGCAATCGCAGAGGTAATTTTATTTTAATTCGCGTTTGTCGCAGCGGCAAGCAGCAGCAAATGCAATCAACCGGAACGGCCCTTCCTGTGAAAATGCAGTTCAGAAACGCCCGCAGGCGTTTCTGAACTGCCAATATAAAAATTCATTTCCGCTGAATATAGCCAGAGCAAAGCGGCGGCTATTTCAAATCGTGCCCTCAGTCCTCAAACAGAGGCTTCATCAGGGGCAGGAAGTCCAGCGTTGCAAAGTAGTCGCGGGGGGTCTCGGCGCGGCGGATGAGCCGGTGGGAGCCGTCCTCGCACAGCAGCACTTCGGCGCTGCGCAGCTTGCCGTTGTAGTTGTAGCCCATGGCCGAGCCGTGGGCACCGGTATCGTGGATGTAGAGCACGTCCCCGATGTCGATCTTGGGCAGCATCCGGTCGATGGCAAACTTGTCGTTGTTCTCGCACAGGCCGCCCACCACGTCGTACATGTGGTCGCAGGGGGCGTCCTCCTTGCCCAGCACGGTGATGTGATGATAGGCCCCGTACATGGCGGGGCGCATCAGGTTGGCCGCGCAGGCGTCCAGACCGATGTACTCCTTGTAGATGTGCTTTTCGTGGATGGCGGTGGCCACCAGTGCGCCGTAGGGGCCGGTGGTGAAGCGGCCCATCTCGGTAAAGATGGCCACGTCGCCCATGCCGGCCGGCACCAGGATCTCCTCAAACTTCTGCCGCACGCCCTCGCCGATGGCCAGGATGTCGTTCTCGGTCTGCTCCGGGCGGTAGGGGATGCCCACGCCGCCGGACAGGTTGATGGAACTGATGTGGGCACCGGTGGCCTCGTGCACCCGCACCGCCAGCCGGAACAGGATGGCGGCCAGCTCGGGGTAATAGGCATCCGAGATGGTGTTGGACGCCAGGAAGGCGTGGATGCCAAAGTGCTTGGCGCCCTTGGCCATCAGCTTTTTGTAGCTGTCGATCATCTGCTCTTCGGTCATGCCGTATTTGGCATCGCCGGGCTTGTCCATCACCTGGAAGCCCTCTTCGCTCTCGCCCAGGCTGAAGGTGCCGCCCGGATTGTAGCGGCAGAACACCGTCTCCGGCACACCGGCCACCCGGTCCAGGAAGTCCACCATGGTGGCGTCGTCCAGGTTGATGTAGGCACCCAGCTCATAGGCCTTTTGCATGTCCTCCACGGGGGTCTGGTTGGAGGAGAACATGATGTCGCTGCCGGTAAAGCCGCACACCTCGCTGAGCATCAGCTCGGTCAGGGAGGAGCAGTCCACGCCGCAGCCCTCTTCCTGCAGAATTTGCAGGATGACGGGGTTGGGCAGGGCCTTGACGGCAAAATACTCCTTGAAGCCCTTGTTCCAGCTGAACGCCTTGTTGATGCGGCGGGCATTTTCCCGGATGCCCTTTTCGTCGTAGACATGGAACGGCGTGGGCACATCCTGAATGATCTCCTGTGCCATGGCCTCGGTCAGGAACGGTTTCTTTTCCATAGTTACATCCCTCTCTAGTTTTTATATCATAAGGTCTGAGCGATTTGGGTCACTGGCTCGCCCTCTCACATCAGCAGCCTCGCCCTCTCAGTCAAACCCTTGCGGGTTTGCCAGCTCTCCCAAAGGGAGAGCCCCTGGCGCAACCAGAAGCTCTGCCGCACTGCCAAGGCCTCTCCCTTTGGGAGAGGTGGCACCGCCGTAGGCGTGACGGAGAGGGCGAGGCCGTGCATCGCATCCAGACCCCAGCCAGCGTTACAGCTTCAGGTTCTCGCGGGTGGGGGTAAAGGTGGGGATCATGGCGGCAAGCTGCTTCACCACGCCCTCGTCGTTGTGGGCGGCGGCGGCTTCCAGCGCCTGCAGCTGCTCGTAGAACTGCGCCAGGTCGATGGTGCGGGGGCTTGCCACAAAAATTTTGTTGTGCTGGGTGCGGCGCATCTTGTCCTGCTCCTCGTCCATCATCAGCTCTTCGTAGAGCTTCTCGCCGGGGCGCAGGCCCACCACCCGGATCTCCATGTTCACGCCCGGCTCGTAGCCGTAAAAGCGGATGAGCTGCTTGGCAAGGTCCATGATCTTGACCGGCTCCCCCATGTCCAGCACATAGATGTTGCCGCTTTCGGCCAGGGCACCGGCCTGCAGCACCAGCTGGGCCGCCTCCGGGATGGTCATGAAGTAGCGCTCGATGTTGGGGTCGGTCAGGGTGACCGGGCCGCCCTTTTTGATCTGGGCCTCAAACAGCGGGATGACGCTGCCGTGGCTGCCCAGCACGTTGCCGAACCGCACCGCCACACACTTCATGTCGGTGTTGCCCGCAAAGGTCTGGATGAGCATCTCGCAGATGCGCTTGGTGCAGCCCATGACGCTGGTGGGGTTGACGGCCTTGTCGGTGGACAGCTGCACGAACCGCTCCACCCCGTGCTCGCTGGCGCTCACCAGCAGGTTCTTGGTGCCCAGCACGTTGTTCTTGACCGCCTCGGCGGGGCTGACCTCCATCAGCGGCACATGCTTGTGGGCCGCCGCGTGGAACACCACCGTGGGGTGGTAGGTCTCAAACACCTCGTCCAGCCGCTTTTTGTCCCGGATGGAGCCAATGAGCACGGTCACCGGGATATCCCGGCCATACTTCTGCTGCAGTTCCATCTGCAGCTCGTAGGCGCAGTTCTCGTAGATGTCAAAGATGAGCAGCTTGCCGGGCTTGAAGCGCATCACCTGGCGGCACAGCTCCGAGCCGATGGAGCCGCCGCCGCCCGTCACCAGCACCGTTTTGCCGGTGAGGTAGCCGGAGATCTTCTCCATGTCCAGCGTCACCTCGTCGCGGGACAAAAAGTCCGCCGGGTTCAGCTCCCGGAAAGCCCCCTGCTGGGGTGCACCGCTGCCCACCAGCTGGGGGTCACTGAGCATCTGCACCGCGCAGTGGGTGCTCACGCACAGGTCGATGACGTGGTTCAGGCGGCTGCCCTTCAGGGTGGGGATGGCCACCAGGATGGTGTGGATGCCGTAGCGCTTGCACAGCTCCGGGATCTGCTCCAGCGTGCCCTTGACCGGCACGCCGTGGATGGTCTGGTGGAGCTTGGCGGGGTCATCGTCCACGGCCAGCACCGGGCGGCCATACTGCTTGTTGGTCTTGCACACATTGATGGCCCAGGCCCCGGCCTCGCCCGCGCCCACGATCATCACGGGGCGGTTGGGGTCGCGGCTGGCCACGCCGCGCAGGCGCTCGCCCAGCGGGTGGTTCAAAAACAGCCGCCATGCCAGACGGCTGCCGCCCACCAGCAGCAGGATGAGCACCGCCGCCATGCAGTTGGCCGAGTTGAACAGCACACCGTGGATGCACCGCCGGTTGACCACATACACGATGCCGGTGGGCACCGCCACCATGACCGCAAGGCGCAGCAGGTCGCGCTCGCCCGCGTACTTCCACAGCACCGAGTACAGCCCGCCCAGCAAAAAGCTGGCCACATACACAGCCACGATCCAGGGCAGGTTATGGTACAGGATGGCAAGGTTGTGGGGCCACCAGGCGGCTTCCACCGCACCGTCGGCCCGCAGCAGCAGCGCAAAATAAAAACTGAACGCCACGATGGCGGCATCCAGTGCCGCCAGCACAGCGCGGCGCAGGTAGACCCGCGCTCTGGTCTCTTTGGGTTTCTCGTTCACGAAAGGTTCCTCTTTTGTTCCGGGGAGCGGGCAGTGCCCGCCGCCATTTTGCAGGCCGCGGCAGTCCCGGCGGCCTTATCCTATATATTATACACAGAATGCGGTGCTCTGTCCAGAAATTTGTGGAGGGAACCCTCTCAGGTCTGCAGCCTCGCCCTCTCCGTCCGCTCACGTTGTTCGCGTCCACCTCTCCCAAAGGGAGAGGCCTTGGCAGTACGGCAAACGCTGCGGTTTCGCCAGAGGCTCTCCCTTTGGGAGAGCTGGCGCGTCAGCGCCTGAGAGGGCGAGCCTGCTTCCCGTAAAAGCACCTATTCCCGCTGCGCATGGACCGCAGGCCAACAGCAGCAAATGCAGCTGCCCGGAACGGCCCCTCCCGTGAAAATGCGTTTGGAGCGCTCCGCAGAGCGCGACAAACGCGAATAAAAAATAATATTTCCGCTGCGATTGCCAGAGCAAAGCGGAGGCAATTCTAAATCGTCTTTTCCCGCACAGAGGGTGGCCGCGTGGGGCAGGCCCGATGGCTTTTGCAAGCGGCATCGCCGCCGGGGTCGCTCCGCTGGGCCAGAGGGTGAGAGGGGTGTTTCGACTCCCCCCTCTCTCCCTCTGGACACCCCTCTCCCCGCAACGAGAAAGGGGCTGCTCGCCCCTTTCAGACCCCAAAGAGGTAGGCTCCAACCGAAAATACTGAAGATTCACGCCATTCGGCGTGAAGATCTTTTCACCGTATTTTCGGCTTCCGCCGATTGGAAAGGCCCCTCAGTCGCTGCGCGACAGCTCCCCGCAGGGGAGCGGGTTCCGTAAAAGCACCGATTCCCGCTGCGCTTTGGCCGCAGGCCAACAGCAGCAAATGCAGCTGCCCGGAACGGCCCCTCCCGTGAAAAAGCAACTCTGGAAAATCCGCAGATTTTCCAGAGTTGCAAATCTAAAAATAATTCTTCCGCTGCGATTGCCAGAGCGAAGCGGAGGCAATTCTAAATCGTCCCCCGCATCCTCGCCAGCTCCTCCCCCAGCCCCAGCGGCCATGCCGCCAGCAAAAACACCCCCGCCGTGGCACATCCGCCCGCGCCCAATGCCGCCAGCCGGGGCCAAAGATCTCCCGCAAGGGGCAGCGCCAGCGCCTGCCGCAGCCCGGTGCCCGCCGCCGCGGCCAGTGCCCCGGCCAGCGCCGGAGCGCCCAGCCACCGCCGGAAGGCGTGGGACATCCCGCTGGCAAACAGCAGCCGCCCGGTGTTGGCCGTGCAGGTGTACAGGGTGGACAGCAGCATCACGGCCAGAAAGCCCCGCATGCCGTACCGGGGCAGCAGCACCGCCACCCCCGCCAGCCGCAGCACGGCGTCCCACACGCTGTAGCGGAAGGCGGCTTTCTGCTCCCCTACCCCCTTCATGGCACCGTCCACCATGCTTTCCAGATAGAGCAGCGGCAGCACCGGGGCCAGCACCTGCAAATAAAACCCCGCCTCGGCACTGCCGTACAGCAGCCCCGCTGCATCCGGCCCCCAGCACCAGAACAGCGCCGCCGCCAGCGCCGAGAAGAACCCGGTGAGCCGCAGCATCCGGTCCAGCAGGGCGTTCAGGCGGGCGGTCTGGCCCAGCACATGGGCCTGGGTGATCTCCGGCATGAGCAGCACGGCCAGACTGCCCAGCAGCCCGAAGGGAAAGGTGAGCAGCGGCAGGGCCATGCCCTTGAGCACGCCGTATTGTTCCAGCGCCGCCGCCCGGCCCCCGGCCCCGGTCAGGTAGACGGCCAGGCAGGCGGGCACCAGCATGTTCTCTGCCGTGTGCAGCGCGCTGGCCAGCACCCGGCCGCCCTCCACCGGCCACAGGATATCCCACAGGCGGCGGGAGGCCTCCGGGGGCGTTTGCGCCCGCTTCCCGCCGAAGCACCGCCGGGCCTCGCCCCGGCAGAACAGGGCCATGAGGGTGCAGCTCACCGCCTCGCTCAGGGCGGTGGCCCCCAGCACCAGCGTGCAGCGCTCCCCGGCATCCCGGCCCGGTGTGGCGTACAGGGCCGCCGCCACCGCCCCGATGCGCACCGTCTGCTCGGCCAGCTGGCTGGCCACGTTGGGGCCAACCCGCCGCCGGGCCAGAAAGAACCCCCGCAGCACCGCCGACACGGCCATCCACGGCAGGCCCAGCGCCGACAGCCGCAGCGCGCCCGCCGCCCGCACATCCCCCAGCCACCACTTGGCCGCCAGCCCCGCAAGGCCCGCCTGTGCCGCCATGGCCAGCACCCCCAGCCCGGCCCCCAGTGCCAGCAGACGCCGCAGCATGCCCCGGGCCGACGCCGGGTCCCGGCTCAGCTCCTCGGTGAGCAGGCGGGTGGCCGCCACCGAGATGCCCGCCGTAGCCAGCGTGACGAACAGCCCGTACACCGCCAGCACCAGCTGGTACAGGCCCATGCCCTCGCCGCCCAGCGCGTTGGCCAGCCCGATGCGCAGCCCCAGCCCCGCCAGACGCAGCACTACGTCCGACCCGGTGAGCAGGGCCGCGTTCTTCCAGTAGTTTGGCCGGTATTTCTGCCCCATGCGCACCCCTCCCGCCGGTTTTCTGCCCTGCTGCCAGCCTATGCGGCCCCGGCACAAAACATGAGCGGCGGCATGGGTTGTTTTGCCGCACTTTTTATGGTATAGTTAACAGTGGTCAGGCAGGGCACGCCCCTGCCCGCATATTGAGCAAGGAGGAAGCGCACGGCCCGGGTCCTGCCCCTGCCGTGCGCGACAAAGAGAATGAGCGAAGAATGCACCCATGACTGCTCCAATTGCAGTGCAGCCTGTTCTTCCCGCGATGCAGCGCCCCAGCACGACGCCCCCAACCCGCACAGCCGCGTCAAGAAGGTCATCGGCGTGGTGTCCGGCAAGGGCGGCGTGGGCAAGAGCATGACCAGCGCCCTGCTGGCCTGTGCCATGGCCCGCCGCGGCTACCACTGCGGCATCCTGGACGCCGACATCACCGGCCCGTCCATCCCCAAGCTGTTCGGCATCCATGGCCGCGCCATGGCCGACGAAAAGGGCTGCTGGCCCATCCAGAGCCGCATGGGCATTGACGTGATGAGCATCAACCTGCTGGTGGAAAACGAAGAGGACCCCGTGGTGTGGCGCGGCCCGGTCATTGCCGGGGCGGTCAAGCAGTTCTGGACCGACGTGGTCTGGAAGGACGTGGATTTCCTGTTCGTGGACATGCCCCCGGGCACCGGTGACGTGCCCCTGACCGTGTTCCAGAGCCTGCCCGTGGACGGCATCGTGGTGGTGGCAAGCCCCCAGGAGCTGGTGAGCATGATCGTGGCCAAGGCCGTGAACATGGCCGAGATGATGAAGGTGCCCATGCTGGGCATCGTGGAGAACATGAGCTACATCGTCTGCCCGGACTGCGGCAAGCACATCAACGTGTTCGGCAACAGCCATGTGGACGAGGTGGCGGCAAAGCACCATCTGCCCGTGCTGGCCAAGTGCCCCATCGACCCGAAGCTGGCCGAGCTGTCGGACGCCGGCATGATCGAGACCTACGGCGGCGAGTACCTGGAGGGTGCCGCCGACGCCTGCGAGAAGCTGCTGAAGAAGTAACGGTTACGGCAAGGCTGACGATTTGAAATGCCCTCCGCGTTGCTCTGGGCATCTTTAGCGGAAATATTATTTTGGATTTTGCAAATCCGGCAGGGCTGCGGCCCCGCCGGATTTGCTTTTTCACGGGAGGGGTCGCAGAGGGGAGCAGCATCCATCCCCACCAAAAGACATTCTTTTGCCGCTTTCAAAAACAAGGTTCTGCACCGGTTTTTGGTTTTATTTTTCGTTTTGTGAAGCGGGTTCAACTTTTCGTTTGTTTTTTTGAAACATTTTCTGCTTTTCCGCTCTTGTAAATCCCCCGGCAAAGCTCTATAATAATAAAGCGTAAGCAGTCTGCACTGCGGACTGCCGGTGTAAGCGTGGAAATCCGGGGCCGCCCGGAGCCGGTGACGGTTCCCTGCACGCATTGTGGCGGGCAGAGCAGCCTCGTCTTTTTCAAAATTTTATAGAGTAATTGGGAAAAGGAGTATTCTATTATGCTGACGAATGAATACCTGAAGCGCGTGTACGAAGGCCTGGAAAAGCGCAATGCCAACGAGCCGGAATTCCTGCAGGCTGTGCGTGAGGTGCTGGAGAGCATCCAGCCCGTGGTGGAAAAGCACCCCGAGTACGAGAAGGCCGCCCTCATCGAGCGTCTGGTGGAGCCGGAGCGCATCATCAGCTTCCGTGTGCCCTGGGTCGATGATCAGGGCAAGGTCCAGGTGAACCGCGGCTACCGCGTCCAGTTCAACAGCGCCATCGGCCCCTACAAGGGCGGCCTGCGCTTCCATCCCTCTG
>ENA-OUPO01000285-OUPO01000285.1-human-gut-metagenome-genome-assembly--contig:-NODE-285-length-25743-cov-43.1285_pt1 | contig 25743 bp, 15 predicted proteins | sample MGYA00237940_ERZ548809 | MGnify/ENA primary metagenome ERZ548809 (study PRJEB26490, sample SAMN05194695) | human gut metagenome | biome: terrestrial biome; feature: human-associated habitat; material...
TTACTCTTCGCTGTCATCCGGGATATCTTCCTCAAAAGCATCCATCCAGCTTTCGTTGTGCCACTTATCTTTTTCACCTTTTTCCTTGGCGGCAACCTTCTGCCGTTGTGCCTGGTCGTTCATTATGGTGCCGATCGGGTTCAGCGCGCGTTCTTCAATAATGTGGTAGAACAGCCCCATCGGGTTATTCACGTTGGGGTCCTTGGCGGCCTTTGCCCAGAACACATCAAAGTCCAGTTCATGCGCCATAGCTTCCATCAACGGGGTCAGGCTGCCATACTTTTCAATCACTTCATTCATGCAGGCCAGGTAATGCAGCCGCATTTCATCTTTCAGCCCATTGCGCAGGCTGGAAGGCGATGGCACGCACCGCGCTGCCAGGTGGCGGTAAATTTCGTGGTAAGCGCCGCGCTGGCCGCTTGTCAACGTCTTTTCCAGGTATCCATCATCTACAAACTTTGCAAACTCTTTTCGCATATCCTGCCGTTTTACAATCGTTTCGGGAATCAGCTCTACCTTGGGCGGCTCAGGCTCCGGCAGCGTTTGCTGCACCGGCTCGTCCATCACATGGTACTCCGCTTCCAACAGCTCCTCTTTGGGTTCTGCTGCCGGCTTTGCCTTGCGGAAAATATAAATGCGGTAGTTATCCATATCCTCGCGCAGCACCTTGTTCAGGTACCGCGCCGGGCTGCGCATCGTCTGCGACCGGGGAATGATCTCCTGTGCATAGCGGGGTGCCACACCGGCCAGCCAACTGGTCAGCCCACCGCAATCCAGGATGATGGCATTCATCTTTCCAAACACCGTTTTGTTGCCGCCGTCCTGCTCTCCATCGCCCGCCTGGATGGTGCAGCAGGCATCTGCCAACACATCAATGATCACTTCCACCGCGTGCAGCTCTTCGGGCGTAATCTCCGCGCGCAGCTGATCCATGCGCGCTTTCACAACAATTTCCTCCCGCAGCTCGGTGCGGTGGCGTCCAAAGGAATAGGGGATCGTTGTTTCCGGTGCCGAAACATAATCAAAGGTGATCACGCTGGGGTCATCCAGCAGCGAATCCTCAATCGCCACGGTGGGGCGGCCCTTCTTTTTGCTCTTTTTGCGCACTGTGCTGTTGATGCTGTCCAGGTTGGCCTGTGCAGCGGCATCATCCACCGGGTCAATCGTTACCACCAGCGAAAGAACCTTCTGTCCCTTTTTTTCGTACACATCATAATTAAAAATAATATCCGTCTTTTCGTTAATTTCCGCCTTTGCCTTTTCCAGTGCCAGGCGGCGGAAATCCGACCATCGGTTGGCCGTATACGAAAGCTGTTCATACAGCATGCTCAGGTTCCATACCAGCGGTTCCCCGGCCGCTTTCTTTTTCAGGTACAGGCTCTGGTAGCTCTTGCACAGCTCGTAAATGCGGATGGAATAGGTGGACCGCATCAGCATGGTGTAGGTCACATCCATGGTGGTATACAGGGTTTTCAGCTGCACCAGGTGCGGTTTCAGCACCGGATCCAGCGTGATGGTCATGCGCGCGCGGCCCTCATCAATGCGCACTTTATCGATCCAGCGGAATGTTTCCACCGTGGAAGTTCCGTTATTCTTGATCCACTGGATGGGCGCGTTGGCCAGCTCCTCAATATTTTTGCGCACCTGCTTGTACAGCGCCCCGCTGTGCGGGTCCATGCCGGTCATCTTGATAAAATCATAAATGCTCAGCTCATAAGAGGGCAGGTCTGTATCCTCCGGCTTAATCATCGAAAAAATATGCAGCATCAGGCGCTGCTGGCTCAGCGTCAGGTTGTTGCGCGTCATCTGTACAAGGTCATTGGATTTGCGAACGATGGTCTGGTCCCCGCGTTCTTCAAACGTAACGACAAACGGATCATCTTTTTTCTGTTTACTTGCCGCCATAAGCAGGGGCCTCCTATATCGGTTGCCGTATCCCGGGTGGTCACGCACATCATGCTAAACATTATAGCACATCCTGTTGTCCAGCGCAAGAATTGCAAATTTACACAGGGTTTCACCGCCATTACCCTGTGCAAAATGCAACACCCGCGTTGTGGTTTGCCATATATCCTGTGGGGGTTGCAGCCCGGGTGCAGGTTACACAGGGTTTTATTGTTCTTTCCTGTCCTGCTGTTTCAGGGTTCTGTAACCTGATGGAATGGCAACACCAATTTTTTCCCCCTTCTCCCCCATCTCCCGGCTTACCTCTGGTTGTTATTATGGCTTAGTTGTTTAGTTCTATATTAGTAAATAGGTAGAGCCTGTGTAATTTAACAACGCAAACCTGTGTGTTCAACCAACTGCAGCCTGTGCATTCCACCACCATTTTCCTGTGCGGAAAGCAACCTGCGTAAAGTTGCAAATAAGCCAAAAACAGCCAAACCTGTGTAAATTGCAACACGGGGAACGGGCCTATCCTGTGTGGTTTTCCAACAGGTACGCGGGTCACGGCGGGGCAGGGGAGCGGGAATACCCTGTGTAAAATTGCAACTGTTCCGGGGGTAACCTGTGCGTTTTTCCAACGGTAAGCGGCATAGGGAAACAAGGCAATCCTGTGCGTTTTTCCAACACGTTTCGGGAATGTTCGGCACAGAATGCGGGCAATACCCTGTGCAAAACTGCAACAGCTCACAGCTGCTTCAAATAGATCAGTTGCAAATTTACACAGGGCAGCACCCCTTATATTATAAGGTAAGTGCCGCACAGAATGGCGCGTGAGGGGTTGCAGTTTACACAGGATAGATTGAAAGCAGGGAGCTGGAGGTGTATCTGAAAACAAAGAAAATGACGGATATTTCGCAAACACAAGCAGGATTTAAGGCAGAGAGCCGCAGGAATCCTTTGTGGATTCCAAGGCGCTTTAACGCAAAATCCCGCTGTGTTTGTAGAAATAGACTAAATTTTCGACTTTTCAGATACACCTTAGTCCTGTCTGAAACGTCAAAAAGCTCGTCTGTTTCAGCAAACGCAGCCGGATTTTGTGCTTGCGAAAGATCCGCTATTTTTGTTACTCTCAGATGCACCTCAGGAGCTGGCGCAGATAGAAATCGGCAAGGGGGAACCGGGAATCAGGGGCGGGGCAGGGGGGACAAAAAAGCAAAGGGCATATCTGCAGCAAACCCGCACCCCGTTGTAAAGGGAGAACAGCGTCCCGTTGGCGGGCGTGCAATCCACCAAACACACACCCGCCGCCGCAAACACCGCAAACCGTTTTGCAGGGGCGCGGTGTACCCATCGCGCCGCAAAAAAACGGGAGCCGTGCGCCGCAAACCTGCCATCCCTCCCACAAGGCGCCCACCCAGCCGCCAGGCCCCGCCACAAACAGGCGCATGCGAAACAAATAATTGCGCAAAAACAGGGAAATGTAGAAAAAAAGGCGAATTTTGCTGCAAAGTTGCGCTCTGTGTGCGCAGAGAATCATAAACACGCGGTCAAAGTATATAAAAGGGACCGCTGCCAAAAAGAAAATCAGGAATAAATTATACAAAGGCTTTGAATACATTGTATAATTGGAGGAAAACGCAATCAGTAAAAGTGCTGAAAAACAGGAATTTACGTGGATTGTATTGCCTTTCTGGTATAAAGGTGCTATACTTTAACACTGAAAAGTAAATGCGCAATGAGAAGATTCGATGCGTAATTTTTTTGAAAACAACATGGCAACGGTTGCGCAAGCGGAAGAAGCTGGCTTCTTTTATTGTTCCACAGGGATCCCCTGTGGAACAATGTGCTTTCATTAAACCAGCGCGAAAGGCGAGTGAGCAGATTGAATAGAACAGGAAAAAACACAACAGGTTGGGCGCGCCGGCTGACAGCGCTGCTTGTCACCGCTTGCCTGGTTATGGCAATGGCCCTGCCTGTATACGCCGAGGTGGATCTTCTGCCCGACGCACCTGACGAAGTAGAGCTGCTGGAGGATGAGCCGGGAACGGCCTCCGGGGAGAATACCACTCCGCCGGAGCAGAACGCCGCCACCCCGGAACCGGAACAAAGCGCCGAGCCGGAGCAGCCCGCCCCGACCGAAACGCCGGAGCCCACGGCAGAACCCGCCCCGACCCCGGAACCGGCAGCCACCGCAACGGCCACCCCTGTGCCGACCGTGACCCCCACCGCCACCCCGGAACCGACCGAACAGCCGCAGAAGATGTACGCCGCAAAAAGCGTGGATAACGTGCAGGCAGTTAGTGAGCAGGAAGCGACAGAAGGATTCACGGTTTACTTTGTCGTTCCGGATACGATGCCAGGTAATAATGAGACGGTGACCGTTTTAGATTCCGATGAAATTAAATTTAATGTAAGAACTGATAGAAAACCGGGCAATTCTAAGAATGATGAGTGGTGGCTTCAGCTTTCAATGGAGCCGACCGGATGGAAAACAGAAGATGGACATAAGATTTATGCCGTTAAGAATTGTAAAGATATATTAGGAGATAACTTTCTAGAAATACAGTTCCAGTTATACAGGGATGGTGGTTGGAAAGCACAGATTCCGCTAAAGGAGCAGGAACCGAAACCTATAAGCTCCTACAATAACAAAATGTATGATCCAACTGCTGATAGTAATAAAGGTAAATGGACAGACAATCCCATCCTGACGGGTCATACATACTATGCAAAAAAAACCATCAAGTTCGAGAACCGCAGTACAGCTGATTTAACGAACGTAAAGGCAAATTTCTATATCCCGGATAAAGATGGAGCCTTAACAACACCGGTTAATAGCTCAGAAGGTCAAACTGTTACTAGTGGAAACGTCGCTAGTTTTACCATCCCAGATCAGGCATGCTCTTATGTTCAGTTTACATGGAATGAGGGTGACCAAAGCAAATTCTATAACTTCTATAACGAATCTGTTAGTGGTAATGATAAAGAATCCTTTCTATACAGTGAAACAAGTAACTGCTTTATCTATACTGGCACAGACAACGTAAGATGGGGTATAGAAAACTCTTTCCGTATCTATTACGATGCTACTTTTTCCAAGATGGCATTGACGGGAGATACCGGCGACTATTCAATCCCCAAAGCCAATCAAAGTACGGTTTACTACCGCTTAAAAGGAGATGGCAAAGAAAGCATAGGCGGCACAATGAGCCGGATTGAGGGCACAGATTACTATGCAGCAGATGTGCCGGATGGCTATACCGAAATCGTATTCTCTTCGTATCCGTTGAGTGACGATAATAACCTTGCAACCTGCGGCAACAGTACAGGTTGGGAAACCATCCCTTCAGACTATCAGAAAACGGAACAGTGCTTCTATGCGGATACGAATGACGATGCAGTATATAGCAATGGCCAGCGTGGCGGCTACTGGGCTCCAAAAGATACCTCGCGTGCCGAAACGTGGAAAAATACTGGCACTAAAGTAGTAGATATTGCATCCGATAATTTTACGGAAGAAGCAAAGACAAAATATGTTACCAGTACGCTGTATGACTATTATACAGACTATGAACTAAATGGAAATAATAGAGATAATTATAATAGTACATATTATACACCGGGAGAAGGAGGCGGATTTGCAAGTCAAAGAAGCTGGGTTACGTTCCGTCAGTTTGACAGAGCACTAAGCGATTATTACAGTAACTGCAAAGCACAATATCCGATTTATACAGGCCATTTCCAACCTACTTATTCAAACTGGGGAATTACATTTGAAACCATCAGCGCTGCATTGAATCTTTGGGGGTTTAATAAAGACTTCGAAAATAAAAATCGCTTCATGGCAATCAATAACTCCACAATCAATGAAGATGGAAGTGGTACACGTTATGACTATGCCTACCAAGGCCTGGTCAAAGACAAAACCTCCACAGGCGATGCAACAGGTGAGCCGCTGCTGAAAGATACAACAACAACAACAGTAGAACCGCACTTCAACAAAGAGTTCCTGAGCGGCACGAACACCAAAAATGCAAAGCTTGGCGATGTGTACGACAACGTTGCGTTCCCCTTTACCAAGAGACAGATTTTTGATGAGGATCAGGGCGTTGATTACTGGTACTTTGACAGCCAGGATACGACCCTGTACCTGAAACAGGATTCCACCACGGAGCAATATTTCCTGAAATCAAGCACAGAGAACCGAGAACGGTCACGCAATCTTGATTCTAACTCCGCACAAAAATCAATAAATAAAAATGGACAGTCAGTCAGTTCCTATGGTTACTTCCCGTTCAACGAAACCGCAACTGCGGGCCGGGCTTCTACCTACAATTACGGCTTTGGCACCAAGCTGCAGATGGATTTTACCCTGACGGATGACGGCAAAGTTGAAACAGAGAAGGCAGATGGAACAAAGGAAAAAACCAGCATCAAGTTCTTCTTCTCCGGTGACGATGACGTTTGGGTATTCATTGATGGCCAGCTGGCGCTTGACGTTGGCGGCGCCCATGGTAAGGTTTCCGGCCTGCTGGAATTTGGCGAGACAGATACAAAAGATGGAAAGAAAAATAGTGTAACAGCCTATGTCAGTAGGGTCAAAAAAGGCGGAACGTCAGATAATGATAAAGATGAAACAAATGGCAATCGCGCTGTCAAGACCGTAACATATAATGGCGAGAAAATCTCTTTCTACGCGGAAAGCACTCCTCTTGTAGCGAAAGACACTCCTCTTGTACTCGACAAAGGCCAAAAGCACACCCTTACCATGTACTACATGGAACGCGGTATGTGGGAGTCCAACATGGCGGTGGCGTTCAACTTCCCGGATAATAACGAGCTGCAGGTTCAAAAAGTGGTCGATCTGAAAAACGTTACTGATCCGGACTTCCAAAACTGCTTTACAGGCCAGAAAATCTTCAACTTCACCATCCAGAACCAGGCAACCCATTATGGAGAAACAGATGCCGCTGAGCCGGATACAGGCGGTGTTCAGTCCGAAGTGGTGGATTTGACTGCGAATGGTGGTAACACGTTTGAACCCGCAACCGAACCAACCGAATCAAACAAAGGTGACTACATTTTCGAGTTGGCTACAAACCCCGAGCATGGTTCCGGGCAAGATGCCAAAAAGGTCCTTCACTGGTACGCACGCTATCCGGATACGGAACCCGTCAGTTACTGGCGTAAGCAACGTTATGGCATCCTGACGCTGGAAAACGCCATCGATATCGAAAAAATGCGCTTCCTTACGTTCCAGGTTTACACTGATTCAAATGATGGAGGTGAACTTTCCCTCAACAACCTGTATCTGGAATTGCTGGATAATCAACAACAGCAGGATCCTACAAAATCCCCCGGCCAAAAAGGCAGCCTTGGCACAACAGGCATTAACGGCGCAACGTATGGCTCGGTCGAACTGGAGACAGGCAAATGGGTCACCGTAAAGCTGGACCTGCACAAGATGAAAGAGCAGGGCGGTTTTAACAACAAGGTCAAATTCATCCGCGTGGGCGATAACTATAACCGCAACATCTATTTCAGGAACTTTACCTTCATTCCCAAAGCGGTGCCAAGTAAGATGACCGGCTTTACAACCGATCAGGAGGACATCCCGGATTACGGCTCCGCCAAAAGCGGTCATTTGGAAAACGCCGAAAACGCACAGTACACCTCCAGCAATGACACAGACACCCAGTTGGTGGACGAGGACGGACGCTTTGTTCTGGAAGCTGGAGAAACCGTTACCTTCAGCGACCAGTTCCGCCGCGGCAGCTACATTTCGCTCAATGAGGAACTGAACACAAGCCTGTACGACACCAAATGGACCGTGTACGAGAACGGGCAGGCGGTTACTTCGATGGGCGAAGGTGAGAGCGTAAAGCTTTCTAATCCAGCACCTTCGTTAAACGGGCGGGAGGGAAGCGGCCCCGATGATGGCCGAACGGAAAAAATAAGACCGAATGATGATCAAACGGGTAATAGCTATACCGTAAACAAACCCTCCGCCAACACCATCGTCTTCCGCTCCTATAAGAACCCGGACGAAAATAGCTCCACGCTGACAAAGCTAAAGGTAGAATACGTCAACACCGTCAAAACTGGCGGGCTGAAAATCCAAAAGAAGGCCGCAGAGGGGGAGGAAGGTACCATTAATGGCACCTACACCTTCAAAGTTACCTTTAATGATGTTGGCGGTGAGGGTCTGGAAGAAAAGCCCATCGAAAGAACCGTTACGATTGATATGGGCAAGGGCGAAACCACCGGAACCATCACCGGCATCCCCGTTGGCACCCGCTATACCATCGAGGAAGTTACACCGCAAGATGGTTCCAGACTGCAAAGCGTAACCGTTCCGAAAGGTCAATCCGCCCAAGTGATCAACAACACCATGGTGGAAGGCATGATTGTGGCGAGCAAAAATCCGAACGATCCGAACGATCTGGAAGTTACCGCAATCTTTACCAACACCCAGCGCAAACTGATCAACATTGAGTTCAATAAGCTCTGGAAAGATGCAAATAATACGGTCCTTGGTACAACGAACCAGCCGAACGAGATTTACATCCAGCTCCAGCGCAAAAACAGTGCTGCGGATGCCAAATGGGAGGTTGTTGACTACCCGACCTCGGGCAGCAAATATGTTACGGTTCGCCATACAGATAACGGCTGGCTGTATCCCTTTAACAACCTGGATCAGTACCCGGTTGGCGGCAGTGCGGATAATAACTATATTTACCGCATTGTGGAAGGTACGGTAGAGAATGGCGAATTTAAACAGGCAGCGGAAGATGGAACCATTACGATTGACGGCAAAACGTATGTTGTAACGGCTGAAGCAACAGCAAAAAGCGAAAAGGACAGCGAAACCGGCGCAACTACAACGCCAGCCACAGCCACCGATGGAACCATCACCGGCGGCAGCGGCAAGATTGTGCTGACCAACACGCTGCAGAACCCGAAGTTTGTACTGGATATCATCAAGAAGGACGCGGAAAAAGGCGAAAATGGCAAAGAAGTGCCCTTGAGTGATGTTGAGTTCAAGCTGGAAAAGCTGGTCGAAACAACCGAAGGAAAAACGCAGGTAGATACTACCTATACCGGTACAACGGACGACAACGGCAAGATAATCTCGAACCCGTTCAAAGATCTGGAACCCGGTACATACCGCCTGACGGAAACCAAGGCACATCCGGGGTACAACCTGTTGGCACAGCCAATTAAGATCAAATTTACCCAAGACGGCAAGTGTTATATTGATGGGCAGAGAATTACGGACGAAGGCAAGTTTAAGCCGGGCGCCAATAACACCTACACCATGACCCTTACCGTTCTGAACCGTAAAACGCCTGAGCTGCCCCACACGGGTGCAGACGCGCCAAGCCTGTGGCTGCTGATCGGCATGCCGCTGGCGGTGGCAGGGCTGTTGATATTCACATTCCGCTACAACAGGAAAGGGGGCCGGCGACATTAACCATCCCCCGGAAACCCAGCAACCCCCAGGATGCAGGGTCTGCCCGCCCGTGCGCACCCGTTTACGGCAGGGCGCAGCCTTAAGCCGGGGGTGTAACTGAAAAGCGGAAAATATCGCCTATTTCTATAAGCGCAGCCGGATTTTGCGCTAAGAAGCCTTGGAATCCGGAAAGGATTCCGGCGGCTCTTTGCCTTACATCCTGCTTGTGGCTGCGAAATATCCGTTATTTCCTTTGGTTTCAGATGCACCTTAAGCCAAGTGGGCAAGCGGCCCAGTTTTTCCTCCTTTTTTCTTCACGGCACAGTGCGGGCGGCGCGGCAGCGTTTCCCCGCTGCAGCGCCCCGCACTGCACGCCGTGCTGATGCAGAACCCTTAAGCCGGGCGGCCCCGCCGCCCATCCGATGATGATTTTTTTAAGAGAAGAGGTACTGAAATGAAAAAAGCAAAACGTTTTCTCACAGGCCTGTTGAGCGCCGCCCTGGCCCTCAGTCTGTGCGCCATGCCAGCAATGGCAGCCGAGGGCGAAGGCAATGCCCAAACACCTGAAATCAAAACCAGCGTAAGTACGATTGATAAAACAAAAAAAGGCTCTATTACCATTTATAAGTATCTCCATAGCACAGAATTGACAGGTTCTGTAGCTGGAACTGGTGAGCAGCAGGCTGTGCCGAATGAGGCTACGCCGCTTAAAGATGCAGGTTTTACTATTTATCAGGTTAAAACGGCAGATGAGCTGGTAGCATATTATGAAGCTGCTAGTGATGATAATGCTGTTACAGCGGATAGCTTTTTTAAGACTCCTGGCGATAAAACCGCAGCAAATCTGAAAGAAGGTATCGCTGACAAAGCTGTTAAAGGTAAAGACGGCAAAACGGAAAGAAAAACGGATGCTAATGGTTTTGTTAAGTTTGAAGACCTGAACGTTGGCATGTACCTGGTTATCGAAACAACGACGCCGGATTCCGTTGTAAAGCCCGTGGATCCGTTCCTTGTTTCTATTCCTATGACGAGAGTTCAGGTTGGTGAGCAAGCAACGGGAGACCAGCTTAAGGAATGGCTCTATGATGTTGTTGTTTACCCGAAGAACAGCTCCGCGAAAGGTGACATTACGCTGGTAAAGAAAGGTAAGACAGACGGTAAAGAAAATGAAATCGAAAATTTGCCGAATGTTATCTTTAAGTTGCAGCGCTACAACGAAAATTCAACGAGCAAGGATAAATACGATGATTATACTGTAAATGGCAAATGCGAGTTTACAACAAATGGCAGTGGCGAAATCACCGTTCAGAATTTGCTCAAGGGTAAATACCGTTTTGTGGAAATTGGCTATGCAGAAAACAAGGAAAGCGGCTATATTATCAACAACAATGTGGCATATGAGTTTGAAATTAATGATCAAGGTAAGCTTGTAACGCCGGATGGAGCTACCCCGAACAGCGATTTTGTAATTAACAATGACAATACCATGACGGTTTATAACCATAAGCCGGATTTGGAGAAAGACGTAACTAAGCGTAATGATGGCAAAGGCACTGACGAAGGCAACGATACCGACTATGCTGTTGATGATACCGTTGAATATACTCTGACCATCTATGTTCCTGAAAATGTAGCAAAGCTGAAAACCTTTAAAGTTGTTGATACAATGAACAAGAATCAGCTTAAGCATAACATTAACAGTGTTACCATTAGCGGTAAAAATGCAGACGGTCAAGATGTAACCTTTGCTGCGAATACTGATTACACGTTGACAGATACCTCTGATAGCAATAATTCTGAAATTACGATTGATTTTAAAGCAGGAAAGAGCCAGGATAACCTGAATGCAGCTGCCGGTAAGACCATCACGATTACTTACACTGCAACTTTACAGCCGGGCGCAGACACTACCACTGATGGCAATGTGAACGAAGCTCACCTTGATTACTCCCGTAAGACGGATATTAAGCATGGCGAGGATGATACTCCCTACGAAATCCATGATAAGGCTGTTGTTTATACCTTCAAAACTGGTATCCTGAAAAAGGGTCAGGATGGAAATACTGAAAAACTGCTGAATGGTGTAACGTTTGACCTTTATAAGAAGTACGATGCAAAGACTGACAAACTGAAAGAGGGTACGACCGATACTGTTATCTTTGGTATAAAGGAATGCAAGTTCCTGACTGCGACAGAGGCCAAGGCACTGGGGTTGAATGCAACAGAAGCTGAGAATGAGCCGAAGTGGTTTAAGGTAACCACACTTACGACCGCGGGTGAGGGTGTAAATGCTGGTTGCGCAACTGTCAATGGTTTGCCCGATGGCGAGTACAAATTGGTAGAAACCATGACAAATAAGGGCTATAACTTGCTTTCCGGCCCTGTTGATGCCAATTTGACTGTGGATTATGCTACTAGTTGGACAGTTAACGATAAATTTTCTAGCGATGGCAAATTGATTAAGCGTGACGTAAAGACCACTACTTTCAAGAATGGCCAGGACGATTATACGTATGCACCAATTACCATCATCAACCGCAAGGGCTTCGACCTGCCCACCACCGGTGGTTTCGGCACCCTGCTGTTCAGCGGCATTGGTGTGCTGCTGGTTGTGGCCGGTGTTGGCGTGCTGCTGAGCCTGAAAAAGAAGAACCGCGCCTGATGCGCCCGCCGCAAGGCAAAACAATGTTACAATTCACCAATAGGGTATAGAGGGATAATCCATCATACACAGGGGGAGGGCCGGATTTGGCCCTCCCCCTATGGTGGGTTATTGGGGAATAAATTTTTTTGGGTGTACATGGCCGTTGTTCGGTTGATTTTTAGGCCCTGCGTGGGGAACCACCCTACGGGTTAGGTTTGTGGCGGGGAACCACCCCTCAGGCCGCTCCGCGTCCAGCTCCCCTTAAGGGGAGCCACCGCAAACATAAGGTGGAGATATTGGCGCCCCTTGAGGGGTGACTCCCCGCGGGGCGGGGAGATGTCGCGAAGCGACAGAGGGGACGGGGCGCTGTTTGCGCTGTCACCGAAGGTGACTGAGGGGTGGTTCCCCGTGCAGAACCTAAGGCAACACCGCACAATTCCCGCCTGACGGCTTAAGCACCGCTCCGGCGGCTGCGGTACGGCATCTGCGTTGCCAAAATGCTCGATAAGACATCCAGTATTATCTGCGCTTTTGGCTTAGCATCTGCCGTACCTCGCTCGCCGTATCGGCACTTAGAATTATGCGGTATTGCCCTAAAAATAAATAGGGCAAGGCCCGTCAACGGGCCGATGGCGAGCATCGGCCCCTACAAATGATTTGCAATGTTTGCGGCGCGGGGTGGGTGGGCGGCAATTATTAGGCCCGTCAAACGGGGCGTCGGGGACGCCGCCCCCTACATGCAGGGCGAGGTTTATTACAATTTTGTGGTGTGCAACGCCGTAAGGCCCTACAGATTATTTTATTGTTATTCACTACCCTAAAAACCACCCCCAACCCAATATCTCCTGAGCGGCGCAATGCGGCGCGGTCCACCACAATTATTCATTATTCTTTATTATTTATTCTTTTGCCTACTTCCAATTCCTAATTTCTAATTTCTAATTGCATCAGTTCCCAACTTCAACCCTCTCACGGAAAGGTTCGCGGTGACGCTATGGATACCACAACAAAACTAAAAGTCGGCTTTGCGGCCTTGATGATCCTGTCCGGCATTGGGGTGGCATCGTACCCGGTTATCAGCAACGCGGTGGCGCAGCGCCACGCCAGCGAAGCGATCCAAAATTACGATGATACCGTAAAAAGCATGGATACCGAAAAACTGGACGCCGCCAAGGAGGCCGCCCGCCGCTATAACCAGCAGCTGGACAGCGCCGTGGAGCGCGATGCCGCAGGCGAAGCGGAGGATACCGGCACCAGCTATGTGGACCTTGTGGATGTGGGCGAAAGCCTGGGGTATATCACCATCCCGAAAATTGACGTCAACCTGCCTATTTACGAAGGCACCAGCGATGATGTGCTGCAAAGGGGCGTTGGCCATCTGGAAGGCTCCAGCTACCCCCTTGGCGGCGAAAGCACCCACAGCGTGCTGACCGGCCACCGCGGCCTGCCCGAAGCCGTGCTGTTCACCGACCTGGACAAGCTGGAAGAGGGCGACTGTTTCTACCTGCATATTCTGGATGAAACGCTGGCGTACCAGGTGGATCAAATCAAAGTGGTGGAACCGGAGCACACCGAGGATCTGGACATCACCGCGGGGCAGGATTACTGCACCCTTGTTACCTGCACGCCGTATGCCATCAACACCCACCGCATGCTTGTGCGCGGCACCCGCATCCCTTATAATGGAGAGGAAGAAACCAACACCCCGCAGGCCGTGCAGTATCAGGCGCTGCGCACCGGAACGGTGGTCAAGCGCGTGGTGGATGCCTGGCCGTGGATCGCGGTAACGGGCAGCATTGTGATCGGCGGCGAAGCGCTGCTGCTGCTTTTGCTGCTGCACCGCTGCAAAAAGCGCGAGGAGGATGACTAAATGGGACGGCTGATTGCTAAAATTCTGGCCTGGCTGGCCATTTTGCTGGGGCTGGCGCTGTTGATACAGCCCACCGCCGCCCAGTGGTGGACCAGCGCCCGCAACGCCAAAACCGCTGCGCAGTTTGCGGCCCGCGCCGAAGCCCAGCCCACCGCCCCCGCGGCGGAGGAAACCACAGCCGAACCCCCGGAGCCGGAACGCGCCTACCCTGAACTGTACGCCGCGATGCAGGACTATAACGCGGAAATTTACGCCGGGGGCCAAAGCGGCCTGACCGACCCGTTCGCCTACGAGGAAGCCCCGCTGGACCTTGCTGCCTATGGCTATGACGATGATGTGCTGGCTGTGCTGTGGATCCCGCGCCTGAACCTGGAGCTGCCCGTTTACCTGGGTGCCAGCCGCGAAAACCTGGCCAAAGGCGCGGCGCTGCTGGGCCAGACCTCGATGCCGCTGGGCGGCGAAAACACCAACACCGTGATTGCCGCCCACCGCGGCTATTATGGCGCGGAAATGCTGCGCAACGTGCAGCAGATCCAGGTGGGGGACAAGATCCAGCTGACCACCCCGTGGGAAACGCTGATTTACCGCGTGAGCGAGCTGAAAATTATTGACCCCAGCGATATCAACGCCGTGCTGATCCAGCCGGGGCGGGACCTGCTGACCCTTTCCACCTGCCACCCCTACACCCGCAACAGCCAGCGCTACCTGGTAATTGCGGAGCACGACACCGCCGCTGCGGACACCACCAAAGAGGAGGATTTGCAGGAAAGCGCCGCTACCTGGGACGAAACGCCGCGCCAGGTGACCGTGGAGGATGCCGGCGGCAGCTCCATTGCCGAAGTGGCCCCCCAGGCCCTGACCCCATTGCCGGGGGAGGGCAGCGCGGAATCCGAGGGGAGCGCGATCTCCAATACCATGATCTGGCTGGAAAACAACGCACTGTGGGCCGGGCTGGTGGTTATTGCCGCCGCCGTTGGCATTATGGTGATATGGAAAAAACACCGGGAGGATTAACCATGCAGTACACACAGCAGGCCGCCGCCGTTACGGCCGAAGTAAACAAGGCCGTGCAGGGCAAACAGCAAACGGTAAACACCATCTGGATGGCCATGCTGGCGGGCGGCCATGTGCTGATTGAGGATATTCCCGGCGTGGGCAAAACCACGCTGGCGCTGGCCTTTGCCCGCGCGCTGGACCTGAAAGAAAGCCGCGTGCAGTTTACGCCGGATGTTCTGCCGTCCGATTTGGTGGGATTTTCGGTTTACCAGAAAGAGACCGGCAAGTTTGTGTACCACGCCGGTGCGGTGATGTGCAACCTGTTTTTGGGCGATGAGATCAACCGTACCTCCTCCCGCACGCAGTCGGCTTTGTTGGAAGTGATGGAAGAAGGCACGGTGACGGTGGACGGCGTTACCCGCCCGGTGCCCGCACCCTTTACCGTAATTGCAACCCAGAACCCCATCGGCGCCGCCGGCACGCAGATGCTGCCGCAGTCTCAGCTGGACCGTTTCATGGTCTGCGCCGTAATGGGCTACCCCGATGAGGAAGCGGAGCTGGCAATTTTGGCCGGGCAGAGCAAAGGCCGCCTGCTGGACCGTGTGCGCCCCGTTGCCGGTCAGGCGGATCTGCTTGCCATGCAGCAGGAGGTCAGCACGGTATTTGTGCATGAGCTGATGTACCGCTACATTGTGGCGCTGGCCCAGGCCAGCCGTAAGGACCCGCGCCTGGCCGTGGGGTTAAGCCCCCGTGCCACCCTGGCGCTGACCAGCATGACGCGCGCGGCGGCGTATCTGGCGGGGCGGGATTTTGTTGCCCCGCAGGATGTGACCGCTGTGTTTGATGCGGTTGCCCGCCACCGCCTGGTGCTGAACGACCAGGCCCGCGCAGGCGGCGAAACGGTGGACAGCGTAATGCAGGACCTGCTGCGCACCGTGCCGCGTCCCCGCCCCGAAAAGGCTGACCGCCATGGCAGGTAAGCTGGGCCGGGCGCTGGTGCTTTTGGTGCTGCTGGCCGCGGCGCTCATCACCCAGGCACCGCTGGCGGTGTTCCTGTTAGCGTTTGCGCTGGTGCTTCTGGTGCTGCTGCGGCTGGACGCCGCCTATCTGCGCAGGCAGGTAACGGCAGAGCTGCTGGTGCCGGACAAACCCGTGATACAGGGCGAAGATTTTACCCTGACGGTTCGGCTGCGCAACCGCAGCCGGTTGCCCATCCCTGCGCTTGTGGTGCTGCTGAACGCCGCCGATGAATGGGGCGGCGGGCAGATCACCCTGCGCTGCGCCGCCATGCTGGGCGGCAAGGAGAGCGCCGAACAGCGCATTACCTTAAACGCAGGCAAAAGCGGCGTGTGGAGCATTGCGGTGCGGGGCATCACCCTGCGGGATCACCTGGGGGTGTTCACCGCGGCATGCCCGGCTGCCGTGCAAAGCCGGAGCATCTGTGTGCTGCCCGCTGCCGCGGCTGGCAAAGCCAAAGCGGAAACTGCCCCCGATGAGGACGGCGACGAAGCCGACACCCGCGCCGCCCTGGGCGGCAGCTATGAGCTGCGGGAGTACCGGGACGGGGATACCCTCAAGCAGGTACACTGGAAGCTGAGCGCCAAGCTGGACCGCCTGATGGTGCGCAAACCGCTGACCGCCCTGCGCGCTGCCCTGACCCCCGGTGGGGACCTGGACGGAGCGGAGGAATGGGGGGATTTTCCCCAACAGGCGGCGAAGCACCGCAAAAACCCGCCCAAGCGCAAAAAAGAACGTACTGCCCTGAGCCGGCGCGGCGCTGCCGACCCCGGCAGTGGGCTGAAGTTTGTGGACCGTGTGCTGGTGAGCACCCAGCGCCCCGCAGCGCACCCCGCGTTGTGGCTGGCGGCAGATGCCGCGCTGCTGCTGGCGCTCACCTTTGGTTTGCTGCTGGTGCTTTCCACCGGGTTCGGCATTGCGGTGCCGTTGTGGGTGTGGCCCGCGGCAGCCGCTTTCTGCGCCGGGTGGGCGCTGTTCCTGCGTGCGCCGCAAGCCCTGCGCCGCTGGGGGCTGCTGGCGGGGGTGATTGTGTATCTTGTGGTGTTGTTCATCTGCCAGCGGAACTTTTTGGCCGGTGCGCAGCAATGCGCCGGGAACATTGCCCAAAGCCTGAACGCCCGCCTTGGCAGCGCGCTGCCGGTGGCCCAGGGCGGCAGTGCGGCGCAGCTGGGGCTGTTTTTGCTGCTGGCCGCCCTGCCCGTTACCGGGGCGCTGGCCGCTGCGGCCCTGCGCCGTGCGGATGCCCTGCTGCTGGATCTAATGCTGCTGCCCGTTGTTGTGCTGCTGGCGCTGGCCGGGGCCGCGCCGGCTGTGCCTGCCTGCCTGCTGCTGTTGGCCGGTTGGATGGGGGCGTGGGCGGCTTCCTGCTCGGTGCAGCGGCGGGCCTTGTGGGGCAGGCGCGATACCGAAAACTACCGCCAGAACCTTTGCCGCCATTATAACATCCAAAAGTCTGCCGCGCTGGCGGCGGGCGGGCTTTGCCTTGCGCTGGCGCTGCCCTGTTGGTGGCTGCTGCGCCCGGCGCTGGGGGTTCCCCTTGGCTGGCTGCAGCCCGCGGCCCAGCGGGTGGAATCCGCCGCGCTGAGCACCGCCATTACCTGGCTGCCGCGGGTCAGCGGCGGCAGGCTGAACATTCAGGTAGAAGCCGCTGCCGGTGGTGTGGCGGATGGCGCCTTGAACCAGGGCGGGGGTATCCAGGTCAGCGGAGTGACGGATCTGGCCCTGACCGCCAGCGACAAACCCGAAGAAACCGTATACCTGCGAGGATTTATCGGCGGCAGTTATGACGGCACCACCTGGCAGGCCCCTGATGCCGATGCCTTTGACAGCGCCGCTATGAACTGGAAAACCGAGGATAACGCCCGGCTGACCATTGCCAGCCTGCCGTTTTTGCGCACCGCCTATGACGGCACCGCCCAGCCCCAGACGCTGACGGTGGAGCGCATCCACGCCGATACCCAGTACACCTATGCACCGTACAACGCCTACTGGGGCGATTATTACACCATCCAGGGCGATGGCGCCGCCGCGGGCCAGACCGCGCAGGACGATGTGTTCCTGTATTACCCGCGGGATACCGCCCAAACCCAGCTGGAAGCCCGCGCCGATGCCGACCCCAGCGTGCTGGACCGGATGGAAGCATCCTATGCCGCTTACGCCGCCAGCCGCTACACCGCCGTGCCGGACGGCTATGACGAGCTGCAAACCCTGTGCGATGAAGCCAAAAAGGACCAGAAGCTGACCGAAGCTGCGGACATTGGCGATTACATCCGCGCCTACCTAAACACCAACTACCAGTATAACGCCAGCGCTCCCCAGCCGCCGGAGGGGGCCGACCCCATCCGTTACTTTTTAACGGAATCCAAACAGGGGTACAGTGTGCAGTTTGCTTCGGCGGCGGTGGTTATGTTCCGCATGTTCGGGCTGCCTGCGCGCTATGTGGTGGGCTATGCCGCGCCGCAAAGCCTGTTTACCCAACAGGAGGACGGCAGCTGGCACGCCATTTTGCAGGACGATAACGCCCACGCCTGGGCGGAGGTGTACATTTCCGGCCAGGGCTGGACCCCCATGGAGATGACCCCCGGCGTGCTGGTCAGCGCCCAACAGGCCGACCTGCGCACCGACCCGCTGCCCGAAACTCAAGGTCAAGACACCGCCCCCGCAGCAGGGGAGAGCAGCGCAAACGAACCCGCAGCCACCATCGTGCCCCGCAGCAGGCTGGTTTTGGCGGCGTTGCTGGGGGGGTGCCTGTTGGCTGCTGCGGTGCTGCTGGTGCTGGCTCGCCGCCATGCCATGGGGTATGGCCGGGGCAGCTGCAACGCGCGGGTGCTGGCCGTGTTTGGCAGCATCTACCGCCTTTTGGTGCGTCGCGGCCTGCCGCCGGATACACCATCCGATGCGCCGGAGTTTGCCGCATTTTTGCAAAGTTGTGTCCCCGCCCTTGAACCCCAGGATGCCGAAGCTCTGCTGGCATTGGCCCAAGCCGCCCAATTTGGCGCAGGTACGATGACTGAGCAGGATACGGACAAAATGAGAAAACTTTACCAGGTTATAAAACACACTGGAAAACGGAAACAGAGCCAGAAATCGGTTGAAAAACAGAGCCAGGAATGATATAATGACCCCATACTGGGGTAGCGTGTTCTTTGCTTTCTTTGCACAGGGGGCTACCATGATCCAGGAAAATGTGGTATAATATGTTAAGTCCATTGACCAAGTAGGGAATGGCCGGGGTGGGGGACTGGTTTCTGAAACGGTACCCTGGGAACTGCCCGTGGGGTAGAAAACCGGCAAGGACAGAAAGAAGATCTTATAGAAGCAAACATTAACAGGAGTAAACCCATGCCGCGCCGTAAACAGACAGAAGGAGAAAAAAAAATTGACATCAGCCAGATGGCTGAAGACCTTGGCGTGTCCAAGACCACGGTATCCCGTGCCCTTTCGGGCAATGGCCGTGTCAGCGAAGCGACCCGCGCCCGCGTGGTCCAGTACGCCAAAGAGAAAAACTATGTGCCCAATATGCTGGCACGCGGGTTGGTAACCCAGCAGTCTTATAATATCTCACTGGTGTTCTCGCGCCAGTTCGGCAACCTTGCCGCACCATTTTTGCGCAAAACCGTCAGCGCCGTGTACGATATTGCCACCCGCAATGATTATGATGTGCTGATGACGATGGTGGGCGAGCAGGAAACAAGCCCGTTGCAGCGTCTGCTGGTCAACCGCAAGATTGATGGCGTGATTCTGGCCCGCACGCTGGAGCGTGATCCGCTGATCCCCATGCTGCAAAAAAGCGGCATCCCCTTTGTTGCCATTGGCCGCCCGGCTGACCAGGATGTCATCTCGGTGGACCATGATCAGGTGGGCGGCTGCCGCGAGCTGGTCAGCCTGCTGCTGATGAAGGGCCTGCGCCGCATTGCTTTGCTGGGCGGATCCATGCTGTACACCGTCAACCAGTCCCGCCTGGAAGGCTATAAGCAGGCGCATGACCGCGCCTGCTGCAAGATTGATGAGAGCCTGCTGTTTTTGGAGCTGGAAAGCGACGATCTACGCACCAGCGCTGTGGAGCTCGCGGTACGGCGTGGGGCGGACTGCATCCTGTGCATGGATGACCAGGTTGCCCTGCTGGCTTTGAGCACCCTGAGACAGCTGAACCTGCGCGTGCCGCAGGATATCCGCCTTGCCTCCATGTATGACGACGAAGCGCTGCAGGAGTGCACGCCACAGATTACGGCGGTCTCTTTTGATGCCGAACAGCTGGGCCGCCGTACCGCACAGCAGCTGCTTTCCCTCATCCGCCACCAGCCGGTGGAAACCCGCACCCTGCTGGGGTACCAGGTGGGGTTGCGCTTATCGACCCAGACCTGAGAGAAAAGTAGAAAATTATAAATCAACTGCCCGTACACGGTATGATAAGCCGTTGTGCGGGCAGTTTTTTTCGATAAGAGGTTTTGAAAAAATATGACGGTTACATGCTTAACATACTGCGATAAGGCATTGGACCGATTGTAGGGCGCGATGCACTCATCGCGCCGGAGCAGCCGGAACCCTGCTGGTTGATCATTCCCGCATCATACTGCCTGCAGCTCTTTGCCTTAAATCCTGCTTGTGTTGTACTATTGTTGTACTATTGTTGCTGTATCCGTATGAAAATATAGAAAGTGTTATCAATTCTCTGAGGCGAAAAAGTCGCACTGTTTTGGTTAAAAATAGCATTAAGATACAAATGAATACAAAAAGGCCGGCGGCAAGCACCGGCCTGAATTGATTTGGGATTCAAATGGTTCTTCAAATTGCTTTGGGCATCTCGTCCGGCAGCTGTTTGGGAACATCCTGCAAATGCTGGCGCACGCTGTGGAACCGGGGCGGAATCTCCTCCAGCGGCATCTGCTTGGGGGCTTCAATGCTGCCGGCAGCTTTGGCGGTTTCGTAATACCAGCATTTATAATCCAGCGTGGCAAGGGTCTGCTGCAGCTGGGCCATCTGGGCCAGCAGGGCTTCGCGCTGCTTCTGGAACAGGGCCAGGCGGGCATCAATGGTGCTGTCGCCCTGCATGGCAAGCTCGATATAGGTGCGGATATCTTTGATGGACATGCCCGCGCTTTTCAGGCAGGCGATCACCCGCAGCCATTCCACATCGCTTTCCTGGAACATGCGGATGCCGCCGGACGACCGCATCACAAAGGGCAGCAAGCCCTCTTTATCGTAATAGCGCAGGGTAGAGGCGGGAACATCCAGCATGCGGGCCATTTCGCCAACGGTATACAACATCGTTCAGCAGCTCCTTTGTGCAGTGATTTGAAAAAAATCAGAAATAACACTTGACTTAAAGTGTACTTTAATCTGTAAGATAAAATTACACCTTAACTATAGTATCCCAGCGCCGCAGCGTCAAGCACAACAGGGCAGGGACACAGAAAAACAGGAGGCAACAAGTATGAAGTGTATGGATAAACATGGATTTGAGCAGCAGAATGTTTTTGGAACCGGTGCAGCAAACACCGCTTACGCCAAGTTTTTCATTGGCCAGTCGTTCCTGAACCCGCTGACCGACCCCAAAACCGGCCTGTTTTTGGCCAACGTTACCTTTGAACCCGGCTGCCGCAACAACTGGCACATCCACCACGCAGCCAAGGGCGGCGGCCAGCTGTTGGTTTGTACCGCAGGCGAAGGCTGGTACCAGGAAGAGGGCAAACCCGCCGTCAGCCTGACCCCCGGCACCGTGATCACCATCCCGGCCAACGTCAAGCACTGGCACGGTGCCAAGGCCGACAGCTGGTTCAGCCACATTGCTGTGGAAGTTCCCGGCGAAGATTGCAGCAACGAATGGTGCGAACCCGTTACCGACGAAGAGTACGCCAAACTGAACGGATGAGCAGGCACGAATAAAAAATAGAATCCAACCGGCACGACCCGACAAAGAGTAGTGGGTAGTGCCGGGTTTACTTTTGGATGCTTTTTTGTCTACAGGTTCTTGCGCCGGGGCGGGCAATCTGCTACACTGAAAAAAATGTTATGTACAGGAGGCTGCAATCATGTATTATCTGGGTGTGGACCTTGGTGGAACCAATATCAAAGCTGCGCTTGTGGATGCAGACGGTGCTATTATAAAGGAAGCGAGCACCCCCACCAAACTGCCGCGCCCGGCCGAGGCCGTGTGCGATGATATTGCAGCCCTCTGCAATCAGCTGGCACAGGGCCAGCAGGTAGCGGGCATTGGCGTTGGCTGCCCCGGCACGGTGGATGGCGGCATCGTGCGCTACTCCAACAATCTGGGCTGGCATGATTTTGCCATGGGGGATTATCTGCGCGCCAAAACCGGCCTGCCGGTTGCTCTTGCCAACGATGCCAACGCCGCCGCTTTGGGCGAAGCGCTGGCGGGCTGCGCCAAAGGAGCCGAAAGCGCGGTGATCATTACGCTGGGTACCGGCGTGGGCGGCGGTGTGGTGCTGGGCGGCAAACTGCTGACCGGTTACACCGGCGCAGCGGCGGAGCCGGGGCACATGGTCATTCTGGACACCCCGGATGCCCCGCGCTGCACCTGTGGCCGCCCCGGCTGCCTGGAAAGCCTGGCCAGTGCCACCGCCCTGATCCGCATGACCAAAGAAGCCATGGCAGCCCACCCCGAAAGCACCCTGCATGGCCTTGCCGTCCAGAGCGGCGGGGTAAATGGCCGCACCGCCTTTGATGCCGCCGCCCAGGGCGATGCCGCAGGCAAAGCCGTGGTGGGACAGTACATTCATTACCTTGCGGTGGGCGTTGCCAACATGATCAACATCTTCTTCCCGGAAGTGATCGGTCTGTCCGGCGGGGTGGCCAACCAGGGGGAGAACCTGCTGGCCCCCCTGCGCGCCGCGGTGGGACCAATGGTTTTTGGTAATGCTTACGCCCAAAAGCACACCCGCATTACCACCTGCACCCTCGGCTACCGCGCTGGGGTGATTGGAGCAGCGCTGCTGGCCAAAAACCAGGGATGATGCCCTTGGCGGGATAAAAAAGAGAAGATAAAACAAAAAACAGGAAGGAAACACCTTGAGTTTGAACCGTACAAAACAAAAAAGCTGGCCCCAGCGCCTGCTGGCTTTGCTGGCTGTGGTGGCGCTGTGTGCCGCGCTGCCTGCCGCCGCGCTTGCGGAGGAAAATACGGCCAGCATCCAGACGCAGGGGAGCGAAACGGATGAGGATATCCCATGGGCGGATCCGCCGCAGAGCACCCCCGAAACCGGCCGGCCTGACCCTGCCGTGCCAACTCCGCCGCCGCAGGATCCCGCCACCCCGGAAACCGCCCAGACCGGCGAGCATCTGGAAGGCTACAGCCTGAGCCTGGGGGAGACAGTCACAATTTATTTTTACGTTACCCTGCCGGAAGATACCCCGCAGGATGCCGCCATGCAGTTTACCATGCCGGATTCCACCGTAACACAGGTGGCAGTGGCAGATGCAAAGCAGGTGAAAGTAAACGGCAAATGCTGCACCGCTTTCCCTTGCCAGGTGGCCGCCAAACAGCTGACGGATGATATTGAAGCCCGGATGGTGGTAAACGGTAAATATGGCCCGGTTTATACTTACACCGTAAAGGATTACCTGAACTACCTGCTGGAACACGATTATCCCCAACAGGCAAAGGAGCTGGCCGGCACCCTGCTGGTGTATGGCGGCAAAGCGCAGCTGTACTTTGGCTACCGGACCGATGCGTTAGCCGGCACCGCGGAGCCAAACTCCACGGCCAACTGGGGCAGCTACCAGTTTGAAAGCAGCGGCACCCAGACCGATGATTATTACGGCAGCAGCCTGCTGCTGGAGCCCGTTATCCAGATCCGCCACTATTTTATGGTGCCGGACGGCGCGGAATGCACTTTTACTTTTGCCTGGAACGCGGGTGAGCCCGAAACCGAATTGCAGCCCGTGGATACCAACACCCGCTTTGACGGCAAAAAGGTATATTATGTCATTACACCGGCCATTGCGTTCCGCCGCGCGGATGCCATGCCGGTGGTTGCCATGCGGCAAAACGGGGCGGACCTGTGCATCCTGCGCTATGGGGTGTTCAGCTATGGCGATATGGTCCGCGCGCTGGCAGCGGTGGATGAAAGCCAGCTGCCGCTGCTGAACCTGCTCCGCGCGCTGGATGACCTGACCACCGCCGCACAGCGTTACAGCGTGGCAGGCTGATGCCGCAACGCCCCCAAATATAAAAAGGAAAACAGCAATGAAGAAAAAAATAGTCCTGGCCGTTGTGGTGGCTGCCGTGGTGCTTGCCGCTGCCTTTGCACTGCACCGGCCGCAGGCAGGTACCCAGCCAACCCCGGAGCCGACCCGGCAGGCGGAAACGAATGATGCCGTCCCGGCAGAGCCCACGCCGCAGCCCGCCGCGACGGCTGAACCGCAGCCCACGGCAACTACTGTCCCGCAGCAGACAACTGCCCCCAAGCCGACCCAGAAGCCCGCAACGAAAAAAACACCGGTGCTGAACGCCGCCGGTCAGCCCACCGCCAGTGCCGCGCCCGCAGAAAATGGTGACGGCGAACCGGCGGACAACACGAAGGAGCCGACAGAAACCCCGCCCCCCAGCGCAACCCAAACCCCGCCTGTGGACGAGGAAAACATTGAATTGCCGTTTGTTCCGGCAGAATCATGAAGAGCGGCGGTAAGGACGATGCAAATGGAAACGTATATGCTGAATCTGTAAAACGGCGGAATGATTTTCCATGGTATAAAAACTCAGACTGCCCCCAACAGGGAACAGCCTGAGCTTTTTGATACAGGGTTATAATTTTACAACACTTTCGCCCCGTTGGCCGTCAGCTTAAAGGTAGCGCCCAGCAGGTCAGCGGCGCCGCGGCACATCAGCATGCGGTTCAGGAAAATTTCGAAATATTCGTACATCGAGCAGATGTCCGTGTCGATCTGCAGATTCAGCGAGATGACCTTTTTGTCGGTGTTGATCTTTAATGTCTGGTCCGTTACGGCATAGTTGACCCGGTCGTGGATGTCAAAGCTGGCTTTGGGCTTTTCCCGCACGCGGCTGCGGCGCACATCAGTTTTGTCGCCAATAATCAGCGCAGCCGAAATGGGGTCCACCGCGCCGCCGGTGGATTCGTCATGGTTGGAAATGGCCGAAACAATGGTAATGCGGTCCGCAACGCTCAAATCATACTGCTTCAAAATCTCGTTGGCCAACAGGCCGCCGTATTCCGCGTGGTGGGTGCGGTTGATGGCGTTGCCGATATCGTGCATATACCCGGCAATTTTAGCAAGCTCAATATCATGGGCGCTGTAGTCAAACTTTTTCAGGATGTGCGCAGCGGTTTCCGCCACATGGATGCAGTGCGCCTGCGAATGGTCGGTAAAGCCCAAAAGCCCCAAATTCTGGTTGCCCTTTTTCAGCAGCTCGTTTACTTCGGCATTGTGTTTGATGTCATGGTAGGTCATAGTGGTCCACACTTTCCTGTTGGTTCTTAATTTCAGTATAGGCCATTTGGCTGCGGGCTGCAACCATACCGATGTAAAGTTACGGTGAATCTTTTGCAAAATGCGGGCTTACCCTAGGGTGTCAGATACACCTTAGTTTTTTCAGCGTGCCGTCCGGCAGCAGGGCAACGGTATCGCCCTCCTGGATGTTCTGGGCAGTCAGGGCTTCATCGGGGTAGGGAAGCACCCGCTGGGTACCGGCGGCATCGGCCAGCAGAACATCACACAGCACCGGCTGCCCGGCAGGCAGCTCCTCACAGCCATACAGCTGTTCATCAATGCGCAGAACGCGGCAGATCATAATACAATACACTCCTTTGCCTACAGGGGCGGTCATCCGTTACACTTTAAGGCAATACCGCATAATTCTAAGTGCCGATACGGCGAGCGAGGTGCGGCAGATGCCAA